>Ga0190270_10000030_pt1 | contig 95015 bp, 76 predicted proteins | sample Popmic320T_FD_133748 | JGI IMG/M metagenome (GOLD analysis project Ga0190270, IMG submission 133748) | Populus adjacent soil microbial communities from riparian zone of Weber River, Utah, USA - 320 T | ecosystem: Environmental > Terrestrial > Soil > Riparian zone | place: USA: Utah | collected...
GGACTGCGCGCTGCGCCGCGCCTGAGGGAAAGAAACCGCCTTGAGTGCATCGCGCTCAAGGCAAAATGCAAGTGCTTGCAAATACATCGGTTGCGAACACGGAAAATCGAGTTTCTTGGAAGCGTCGAGCGAGGGACCTGGTGGGCGGGGACGCGCTGGATGACCCTCAAGTCGAGGCCGAGCCGACGAGAAGTTCCGCGGCTTCGCGGGCTCACGGATCCAGCGCCGCCGGTGTCAGGAAGAACGAAGCTTTGACCCCACAGCCACGCCCCAAGCAGGAGAGAACGCCCAGGATCTGGTCGCGGTGACGCTCGATCAGGCTGGCCATCGACTGACGATATCGCCAACCGCGCCTCCCGCACTTACTTCTTGGTTCCGGCTACGCCGGGGTAGGGATTCCCGACGCCCGTGGCACTCCTATAGGTGAGGCTTTCCTGTATGACTGCGACTGTGCCACCGCCGGAGAAGCCTGTTCCGGCACCAGCGCTTGCAGCGACTGCTGCCAGCCAACTTCCGGCCTGGCTGCTGTCATCCGCCGGTGCATCAGCACTATTAGTCGCTTTCGGTTACCTAGTCGAACTCTCACGCGACCAGTTGCTCGGCATCGCATTGCGAGATAACGTCACACTTGCTGAGTACGGTGTCTCTGGAGCGCGCTTTCTCGTTAACGTCATAACTCTAGCTTTTCGGCTCGTCGCGCTCCACCCGCTGATGACTCTGTCAGCGTTTCTTATCGTGAGTGTAATCGCCATCGCCGCCGGGCGGTTGTCACGCGCACGTCAGCGGAAGTCATCGACCCCGGGGGGCACTCTACTGCAGCTAATAAGTATTCTATTGCTGTTTCTCGGCAAAGCCGCGTTGTTCGACATTCCGCCCGCGCTGATCGAAAACGTGCTGATCGAAGCTACCGACCCTCACCGTCAGTTCGATGCCTCGCCCGTTGTGAATTCGATTACACAGCAATATTGGAAAAAAATGATCTGCGCACATGCCACACGTGGTGGTGAAGCCGGCATGGAATGCGAGGACAATTACAGAGCGAGACGGACGCTGGAGAATTTGTTCTTACTGAATGCGTTCATCACTGTCGTTATGGCTGCGTGGACCCTCAGCCTCACCACGCAACAATTTGACAGCGTCACAAAAGTACGGCAAGCCTGCATCGCGGCCGCCCGAGCGGCTGCATCGCTATCAGTGCTCGTCGCTGTGATCGCACTTCCATACCAGTACGGAAAGCTAGTGGCGCCGACGACATTTAAACAAGTGAGCGTGCATTTTAAACCTAACGCTGAAGTGGGGTTAAATCCCGGCAATCCAGGTCGCGATGTCATGGCGACAGATTTACCGCCCGCCGATGAAACTAGACCAGTGCCGATAGTGCCAGAAAGTGTGAGCCATACACAGCGGTCGACGCCGCTCGAAGCCGACGGTGCAAGTAGCGCCGTTCCAGGCCGAGAGCCATCAGTCATGCGCCGCAGTGATTCGCGGGACGAACTGACGCAGCCGGCGCTGCTTTTAACAGGAAACGCCAACGTCGTCACGTTGTACTACATCAAAGAGGATCTGATTCGTGAGTTGTCTCGCTCAGACATTGAGCACATTGCGGTTCGACCAGGGCGAGACGTCCTCCAGCTTCACATGGATAGAACATTGCCGTCAGCGGAGAAGAGATGAAATTACTTACTTGGTCAGTCTTCGTCGCGGTCTTCGCGGGCAACATGGCCGCGCAAATCATCGATGTTCCCGCCGTGAAATACGATCGAACGCAGCGCACGACTTTCAGCACACGGGAGCGCATCGTATTGTACGCCGATGTCCGCCGCGGGGACCTATACCAAGCTCGTTTGCTGCGCGGAACAAAAGAGTCATGGATCAGAGCTATTCCCGCTCTAACGACGGCCGGCTGTGTGGAGTTCAGATCTGCGCCCTTCGTGGTGTCTGTTGATACCGGTCTGATAGACCTCGAGTACCTCCGGTTCACGCCGCAATGGGTTCGGAACGAGGACGGTGACATTGAAGACACGCCGTATGTCGTTGTACTCGAAAGAATAAAACGTCCAGATTTACGACGGAACCTCCGTTTGAAACCAGGGTTTGCACGTACCTACATCGAACGGGCGCTCCAAATTACGCTCACGGCACCGGCGCCAACGAAGCCTCCGTTGATCGCGCGCTTTTTCGGCGCGTTGTTCGGTGCCATCGGTGGCGCGACAGCATCTGCAGCACCGGTCCAACCCACTACTGCTCGCCCGCCAGCGTCTACGCCTCCGGCGGAACGGCCGATGGATTGTCTCGACTTCAGGAAGGAGTGAGGTCACAGTCTAGCGTTACACGACGGGTTAAGTGATCTTCGCTCGTCGCGGCTCCATCTGTTTCGGCCGCTGCGCTAATTCTGCCACTCGTCCGCATAACGTCAGAAACGCTATCCGGAATCCGCCAGTCGAGCAGGGACCCGGCCTGACCCGGGTCACACCTTCGTTTTCCGGCGGGTCACCTTGATCTAGACGACCGAGTCACGAAAGGCCTCCGTCGTTGCCGTGCCGTACCCGAGGGAGTGATGTCAGAATGTCCAAGTTGGACAACTTGGAACACTAGGCCTTCTGAACACGGTTCTCGTGAGGCGGACATGACCGACCTCACCATGAGCGAGCTCGACGCAATCGCCGGGAAGCACACCACGCGGGCAGCATCGGAAGTGAGGGCGAACTGGCGCGCCATCGTGGAGGAGGCGCGCGACCGGGAAATGATCGTGACCAACTACAACCGTCCCGAGGTCGTCGTGATGTCGGCGCAGCGATACGCGCAACTGCAGGAGGCAGCGCGTGCGAACGATCCGCCGCAGCGCCTGCGCGAGGAGTTTGACCGCGAGCTCGCCGTGCTGCGGACGGCCGGCGCCGGCGATCGCATGCGCGAGGTGTTTGCGGTCAGCCCGCAGGACATTGCCGATGCCGCGAACGCGGCGTCGGACGACCACGAGTGACCCCGGTCCTCTTCGTTCTGGCCGGCGTGGACGGAGCCGGCAAGAGCTCAATGGGGGGCGCGACTCTTCGCAGCCGGAACCTTCAGTACTTCAATCCCGATGAAGCTGCGTCGCGCGTTCGAGGAGCGCTGGGCTGTTCCGTAGATGAGGCGAACGCGCACGCCTGGAACGAGGGAAAGCGGCTTCTCGAAAGGCGATTCACGAGCGGACCAGTCACGCGTTCGAAACGGCCCTCGGCGGCAGGACGATCACCCGCCTCATTGCCGAGCTAGCGGTCGCCGGATTCGACGTTCGCATGTGGTTCGTCGGCCTCGCGACGGTCGAGGAGCACATCGCAGGCGTCCGCGCGCGCGTGGCCGCCGGCGGCCACGACATCCCGCCGCGAACGATGGGACACCGCGCGCCGCAACCTGATCGCGCTGAGGGGATACCTCACGGAATGGCGCGTCTTCGATAACAGCGAGGAGCGCAGCGCCGCCGGAGGAGAGATCCCGCGCCCCGACTCGTTCGGAACTGGAATCGAGGCTCCGTGGTCTCCCCATCGCCATCCTCGGTCAAAGAAATCGAAGCGACTCCAGAATGGGCGAGGCCGATAGTCGCCGCAGCGCTCACGTTCTACCCGTGCGACTACTACGGCGTCGAGCTCACCTGGATCGAGGGCTCGGTACGCGGCTTCCAGCCGCACTGCGGCCACAAGCGCGGCGCCGGCTATCGGATGCAGGTCTTCTATCAGGCCTCGCGCTATCGCTTCGGTGAAGTTCCGGCGGGCGCCGCGGAATGGGAGCCCGCGACCGTCCCGGCCACGGCCACGCGGCTCGAGAAGCCCGGAAAGGTCCTCTGGACCCGTAACTTCGAGATCGGACCGGGCGAGAACGCGCTGTCCATGTCGGTACCGGGGCTCGTCCATCCGACCGTTCCGAACACCGGCTATCCGAGCGTCGCGCCGACCATCGCGCCGGGCACTGGCACTGTTACGGTGTCGACCTACGACTGCGGGCCGATTCCGAACGTCTCGTTCAGCATCGCGCGCGAATTCGTCGACGGCTCGGGCGGTCACGATCACACGAACGAGCCCGCCCTCGACCGCGTCTCGTCGCTCGGCGCTTACAGCGGGACCACCGACGTCGAGGGGAAATGGACGACCACACTCACGGCCGGCGACATCTCCTCGGCCATGACGTACAAGGCCAGCACGCCGGACCTGCTCGGCAAACCGGCCGAATCAGGCCAGTCCCACGTGACCACCGGCTTCATCGGTCTGATCGATCCGGGCGACGGTACGCTCGACGCCGACATCCGTTACACCGGCGCGACGACTGACCACGGGACAAATCACCACGCCTCGCACGAGCTGCACGAAATGGTCCGCACCATGGCCACGTACTACAACATCATGGCCAGCCCCGGCGTCATCGGCTCGATCGGCATCAACGACATGAGCCTGCAGCTCGGCGGCATCTTCGACATCAGCGGCGCGTGGGCCACGCCGCATTCGCGGCACCGTATCGGCACCGATTCCGACATCGACCGTAACGTCCAGCAGCCGGACGGTACGTTCGTGCCGCTCGAGGTCTCCACGCTGCAGTCGATCGTCCGCGACGATCTGGGCGGCGTGTTCATCCTCGAGAGCGGCGGGCGCATGCATGTGCAGGTGCCCGAATATCAGGTCGCCGACATTCTGTTGAGGGGGACGCGATGAAAAGAGTCGCCATCATTCCGCTGTGCCTGGCCGTCCTCATCGCCGTCGGCGCGGAGGGGCAGTCGAAAAAGCACGTTCTGTCGAACGGCACGGTGGTCGAGTTCGGCCCGCTCACCATCACCGGCTCGACCGTCGAGGCGACGGTCACGTACGACGCCGCGCGCAGCGTCTACCGCTACGCGTACACCATCCACGCACCGTCCGCTCCGATCGAGAGCGTGCACATCGACGTGAGCGGCCGCATCGGGCGCCCTCAGCGCGACGCTTCTCTGCAGGAGAACATCACCCGCATTCGGACTTCAGGATGGGGCGCCGGGGTCACACCGGGGTCACACCTTCGCTTTTCTTTTTCCGGCGCGCGACTCCGGGGTCACACGTTCCTTTTCGTCGGAAGAACGAGTTTCGTAGGCGGGGTCACAGCTTCGTTGTTCGCCCCTCCCGCCGGCAACCTACCGAACATCGAAGCCGTCCGACCACTCCCGTGAGGGCGACGAACGAAGCCGAAGCCATTCGGGTAAGACCGGGTCCTGTGCCGTTGGCGGTACCTCAGGGAGTGGTGCCAGAATGTCCAAGTTGGCTAACTTGGATACTCGGACATTCTGAACACGATTTCTCGTGAGGCGCGCATGACCGACCTGACCTTGAGCGAGCTCGAAGCCATCGCCGGGAAGCACACCATGCGAGCAGCGTCGGAAGTGAAGGCGAACTGGCGCGCCATCGTGGAGGAGGCGCGCGACGGGGAGGTGATCGTGACCAACTCCAACCGCCCCGAGGTCGTCGTGATGTCGGCGCAGCGCTACGTGCAGCTTCAGGAGGCAGCGCGTGCGAACGATCCGCTGCAGCGCCTGCGCGAAGTGTTCGACCGCGAGCTCGCCATCCTGCGGACAGCCGGCGCCGGCGATCGCATGCGCGAGGTGTTTGCGGCCAGCCCGCAGGACATTGCCGATGCCGCAAACGCGGCGTCCGACGATCACGAGTGACCCCGGTCCTCTTCGTTCTGGCCGGCGCGCGTAACGGAGCGCGGGGGTCACACCTTCGGGTTCCGTCAGAAGAACGAAGGTATGTGACCCCGACACCTGGACTCCGCCTCACCGCGCGCGGGGTCACACCCTCGGATTTCGTTAGAAGAACGAAGCTGTGACCCCACCACGTCATCGCGGTTCCTGGTCTCCATCTTCGTCTCTCTTCCTTCGAAAATGTGTCCGGGCGCGCCGCGGCACGCCCGGACACGTCAGACTCTATGAACTATACGGCCGGGGCGTACGGCTGGTCACGCTCGTCGGGCGGAGGCAGGGCCTTGCGGCGCGAGCGGACCAAAAAGGGGCGGCCTTTCGGCCGCCCCGCATCATTTGTGTTCGTTAGACTCAGAAACGGAGGCGCAACCCCGCGGACAGAATGCGAGGTGTGATCTCGAGATCCTGCTCGATGCCCGTCACGGACGAGCGGGAGCTCGGCTCGTACTGCAGTTGGCGGGCATCGACAACGATTCCGAAGCCTTCGGTGATCTGAAATGCGAGTCCCGCGTTGATGTAATACCCGACCGCGCTCTCCAGTTCGATCGCACCCAGGCCTGCCGCAATGAGATCCACCGAGGTCAGCTCGTCGCCGGGGATGTACGCCACACCTGCGCCGACGTACGGGTCGAAACGCGACTGACCGAGTACGTGCAACTGGCCGCCGAGAGAGACCGGTGTCAGACTCATCTTGCCGAGATCGAAAGCGGCCACGTCGTCGAGGATCAGACCGGCATCCGTATGGATGTTGAAGACCGCACCTTCGACCGCAAAGATGCGGCCGAGAGGCAGACTCGCAGCCGCGCCGAAACCCTTCCCGTCATCGAAGTCGGTGACGAAGCCGTCGCCGAAATCATTCTCCCCCTGCATCTCCGCCTGCGAGACGAAGACGCTGATCCTGATATTGCGTTCCTGGGCCGACAGCGGCATCGCCGCTACCACGAGAACCATGAATGCGACAGCGGCGAAAATTTTTACTGATTTCATCGCACACTCCACGGCAGACCGACGCGTGAGCCGAGCTCGATGGGGAATGCCTCGTTGGTGAGCCACGGCCGGAGCAGATTGATGTAGAGCGGACTGGTGAGTACACCACTGATCCCACCCGGCAGACTCGTAACCGCCTGAATGCCGTTATCCGCACCCTCGGACACACCGCGACGATTCGGACCGCTACTGAACATGAAGCCGTCGAGTGTGGCCGCGCGAGAGTTGTGACTCGAGGCGTCGACGACTTCGAAGCCACCATCGGTCGGAATGCCGCTCAGACCGGGAAGCGGCGGAGGGAACTGTCCACCAGCCGGCGGCGTGTTGAACGGTCCGCCGAGAGGATGACGGAAGACGATGCGATGGAGCTTGCCCCACCGATACGTGCTCTGATCGGTCGACTGTGCAAACGCCGGCGCGAACGATTCGCTGGAGAGCAATGCCAGTGTGTCCGCCATGCTCTTGAGGATGAGGATGTCGCGGCGGGCAGGCGCGGTCTCCGCGGTGTTCGCCATCGGCGGGACGTTGAAGAAGTTCACGCCCGAAGCTCCGGCACCGAAGCGCGTACCGTAGTTGTCGAGCAGATTCTTGAGCGCGGTCACGACGAGCGCGCTGTTGGGACGCGGCAGATTGCCGGCGCCGAGGACCGCGTCGACCGTGTTCTTGATGAACTGTCCGCGCCAGACGCTGTAAAGCGTCGCGGCGACGCTCGCGTCGATCTCCGCGCTCGACGGCGCAGACAGCACTCCGTTCACATCCGCCGCGTCATATCCCTCGGGGATTCCCGTCGGTGCCGAGCCGTCCCAGTTGCGCAGCCGGTTGACCGCGGCAACGACGCCGGGATGCGCGGCGAGGCCGGCCAGTGCGGGGTTGGAGCTGGCAGAGCCGTTCGCCAGTGCATCGAGGATGTACGGGACGAAGTACTGCGCGTCCGGCAGCACGACGTCCGCCTGAATCCGCTGCATGTCGTCCATGGAGAACTTCTCGTTCCGGGCCAGCTTCTCGCGGATGAGCTGCGTGATGCGGCCTGCGCGGAAGCCGGAATAGCCCGGGGAGAGATAGTAGATACCGCCGCCCAGACGGACCTGATTGAACGGGTTGTTATCGAGAGTGGTGCCGGCCGGGTCATTGTTCGCGTTCACGATCCAGCCATTCGGCGGATTGATCACACTGGGCATCTCGGCGGCTGGAAGAATCTGATACGGCGACGCCTGGCCGGCAGGTCGTGTGGTCACACGCAGCCAATCGTTGCCGCCGGCAGCGCCGTTGCGCAGAACGAAAGGCGGCGCACCGGTCACCGTGTTGGCCTGCAGGTCTTCGCGCAGCGGCATCTCACCGCTGGTGAAGTACGCGATGTTGCCGTCGATATCGGTGTAGATCCAGTTCTGCGAACCGACGTCGAACCACTGCAGACCGCGGCGGAAGTCGTCGAGGTTCTGCGCCTCGTTCCAGGTCAGGAACGTCTCGATCTCGCGCGTGGGTGCGTGACCGATCCACTGGACGCTGACGCCTGCACCGGTTGCCGGATCGAATGAGACGATGGGCGCGTTGCGGCGCGTGACGATGAGCGTCGCCGGGGGAATCGCGCCACCGGCCGGAACGACGCTGACGTCATTCGGAGTGCCGTTGGCGGGATTGTTCGCGCGGAACGTCTGCGGAAGAGCGCCGAGTGGCTCTTTCACTCCCTTGTACGTCGAAGACAGGCCGGCCGGCGCCGTTGCGTCGGGAACGATCTGCTCGGTGTAGGCGTCGGTCACGTCCATCGGGTTGACCGTGCTGCCCCAGGCGATTCTTTTCGTGTGGCCCTGCACGACGAGCGGCACGCCGGGGAAGCCCATGCCGACCGCGTTCAGGCGCACGCCGCTGAGGCCGATCGGATAGAACGTGGCCGGCATGCGCAACGCGAGATGCGGATCATTCGCGATCATCGGGTTGCCGGTCGTGGTGAGATTTCCCGCGATCGCCCACTCGTTCGAGGCACCGCGCTCCTCGGGATCGAGAAACTTCTGGAAGAACGGGATCTGTCTGAGGTCTTCCATGTACTTCTTCGCCAGCGCCCGATGTGCAGGGCTGATCTCTGCGGCGGCGATGGCCTGCCAGTCCGGCGCGTCTTTCGCCGACGCGACCGCCGGGCCGGCCACGACACCGGCCGGAGGCGTGGTGGCGTCGGGAACCGTCGACGCGGGATAGAACGGCTGGGCGCGGAAGAGGTCGTCGAAGAAGAGTGTGTTGCCGTCGAAGCCGAGCTGCTGTCCCGCACCTCGATAGGTGAGAAGCGCGACCGTGTTCTCCACATCGAGGTCGAAGGAGAGCCCGAAGGCGAGCAGCTTCGCCACGGCGATCGTGTCGAGCACCGTCCAGGGCTGGAACTGCGTGATCTCGATCGCGGCGTATTCGGGAGGCAGCGGATTCGTCGCCACCCAGAGATTCACACCCGCCGCGTAGGCGGTGAGCAGCTCGATGACGCGCGGCGGGTATTCGATCTGCGAGAGCTGCGCTGCTCGCGCGAGCCCGAGCGTTCGAAGCTGAACGTCCGTCGGCAGCGCGGCGGGGCCGAGCAGCTCGGCGAGTGTGCCGCTGGCGGTACGCCTGTTCTCGTCCATTTCGAACAGGCGGTCCTGCGCATGAACCCAGCCATTCAGAAACACCGCGTCGAAGTCGGTAAAGGCTCGGATGTGCGCGACGCCGTTTGCATCACGCACGATTTGACCGGGAAGGTGCATCCCGGGGTGCCGAACCCAGCTCTGAGCCGCGAGAGGGAGGGCGAGGACGACGAGGAGCACTACGAGGAACGCTCTACGCATGAAACCTCCTGCCACGAATTCCGGAGAGTTAGAAATAGGGAATGGAATGGTATACCGGCCCGCCATCGCTGTTCGTCCTCCCGCATATGAGATGAGCCCGGTTTGGCGCGCACGGCGACGGGTGTACCATGGCGCCCTGAGAGGGGAGTTCATCCATGGAGACGTGTGTCCGGAAACTGTCTTTGTGTCTCGTGTTTCTCCTGCTGTGCAGTGCCGGCGTCGCGACGGCGCAGACCCTGGCCTACGTCACGAACGCGCTCGACAACACGGTTTCGGTGATCGACACCGCGACCAATACCGTGGTCGCGACGGTGCCGGTCGGAGCCGAGCCGGCCGGGGTGGCCGGGACTCCGAACGGAGCGTTCGTCTACGTGGCGAACAACAACTCCGGCACGGTGTCGGTGATCGCCACCGCGACCAACACGGTCGTTGCCACGGTGCCGGTCGGCGGACCGGATCCGACCATCGTCGCGGTCTCGCCGGACGGCGACCGGGTCTATGTGACGAATTTCAGTACCAACAACGTCTCGGTGATCGACACTGCGACCAATACGGTCGTCGCGACGGTGCCCGTCGGCGTGGGACCCAGCGGCGTGGACGTCACGCCCGACAGCGCTTTCGTGTACGTGGCCAGTGACGGCGGCACGGTCAGCGTCATCGACGCGGACACGAATACGGTGACCACCACCATCCCCGTGCCCGGCGACCTGACCGGAGTGGCCATCACCCCGAATGGGCAGTTCGCCTATGTCGGCTCGTTCTTCAGCAGCACGATCTTCGTCATCGACACGGCCACGAACGCGGTGGTGGCCTCGATCCCCGGGGCGGCGACGAACGTCGGCATCGTGATCACTCCCAGTGGAGCGCTTGCGTATGCGTCGCTCCTCCTGCCGGGCACGGTCGAGGTGATCAGCACGACCACCAACACGGTGACCGCGTCGGTGCCGGTCGGAACGGCTCCGCTGCTGCTGGACGTCACACCGGACGGCGCTTTCGTCTACGTGACGAATTCCGGCAGCAACACCGTCTCCGTGATCGCCACGGCGACCAATACCGTGGTCGCCACCATCCCCGTGGGCAACTTCCCTCAGGGGATCGCCATCGTGGTGACGTCGCAGGGGCCGACCAGCAGAGATCAGTGCAAGAAGGGCGGCTGGCGGAATTTCACCAACCCGACGTTCAAAAATCAGGGGCAGTGCGTGTCGTACTTCAATCACCTGTAGCAGGGAGAGCGGCGACTGGGCGTCGCCGCACTCCAAGATGGGATTACTCCTCCGAATCGCGCGGGGGGATCGGCTTCCCGTACTGCGACTGGTGAGCGCGGCGCATGTTGTTCACGTGCGTGGCCACCTCGGTGTTGTCCGGGTCGGCGGCCAGGGCGTCTTCCAGCCCGTAGTAGATGCGGAGGGCCATCTGGTAGGCCTGCTCGCGTTTGATCTCCGCCACGACGCGGGCCTGTTCGGCGAGGAGCTCCAGGGTTTCGAGGGCGCTCTCGAAGGCGAAATCCTCCATCGCCGCCTCCTTGTGGACGGCTGAATACATATAAGGCGCCGCTTCGTCGGTGGCCGGGCCCTGCGGCAGCAATCCGCGGACGTCGCGGGGGAGCGTCCGCTCGAACGTCATCCGCAGCTCGTTGATGGCCTGCAGGAGCGCGTCGGTGTCGACGGGCTGCGCATCTTCCGTCTCCGGCGCATGGAGGGGGGCGAGGGTCTGCTCGACCTTCGCGCGCATCTCGCTGATCGTCTTCAGCAGCTGTTCGGGGGTGAGGATCGGATCTTCTTCGCTCATGGCAGATGGTGCTTCGTTCGGGGTGTACCGCTCCGGGCCGGCCGGAGCATGCTGATTCCTGGTGACGTTCATTGTCTCTCTTCCTTCGGAAAATGTGTCCGGGCGCGCCGCGGCACGCCCGGACACGGGTTCACTCTGTAACTACGACTTCACGGCGGCGACAGGTTCGTCGAGCGGAGGCGAGGCCTTGCGACGCGGGCGGCCGAACTTGTTCAGCCGGCGCATCTCACGAATGCGCGCGTTGAGGTCCTCGATGTTCTGCTCGCGGCCGACCTGCTGGCAGATCTTGTAGGTCTGCAGCGCGGTCAGGCCGATCCGCTGGCGGCGCAGCGTGATCGCGCCGAGGACACCCTCGAGCAGCGCGCGGAGCTCATCGGCAACCGCGCTCCAGCGGGAGGTTTCGGCGATCTCCTGACGGACGTCCTCGTCGCTGCGTCCGAGCAACGCCTGCACTCCGGCGTAGGCGCCGAGGGTAGCGATGGCGGTCTCGATGAACTTCGCGTCGACGTGGGCGATCCGGCGTTTGCGCGAGACTTTCGCGAGCTCGCCGGCCGGCAGGGGAAGCTGCTGACGGAGGTTGCGCAGAACCTGCACGACCTCGTCGGGTGAGAGAGCTACCGGCGCGGTCTCGGGACCGGCAGCCGGGTTGAGGGGGGTTTTTTCTGTGAACACTTTTCGATCCTTTCTCCCCGTTTCGCGGGGTTTTTGATCGCTGTCACCGCCGCCGGCCTAGCGCCGATGATCGAGTGGATGTCCGGGGCCATGGGAACCCGGACATATGGCGTTCACGGTTAGGAGAGGAGGAACTCGACTCTCCCGGGTGGGGCGGAAGGGCATGGCTCAACCCGTAACTCCTGTCACCGCCGCCCGTTTCCCCGTGGCTTGGGTGGGAGGAGCACGGCTCAACTCCCTTCCTCGGAGGCGCCATTACTCAAGCGTGATCTCCGAGGACGAGATATATTAGCCGAAGCGAACGCGAGCGCAACTAGCAATCTTGGAAACTCTGCAGATTTCCACGAAAGATGTACCGATGCTCATGAATTCATGATCGACGATCACGATTCAGTGATCGCTGAACACGATTGAATGATCCGCGATCACGATTCAGTGATCCATGAACACGATTTAGTGATTCGCGAACACGATTCAATGATCCGTGGACACGACTCAGTGATCCGCGATCACGATTTCATGGTTCGTAAACACGAATTCATGGTTCGTGACGATGAATTCATGCTTCGTGCGAGAGATTTCATGCGTCGCGATCTCTCGGTCGAGCGAGCTCGCCCTCACTGCGGCGGCGCAGACTTCCCGGCCGTAAAAGCAAACGTGCCTTTCGGGTCACAGTCCTGAGCTCCGTTCCACGCGCGACCTGTCTCGAAGCTCGCGGTCCCGAGCTGCTGGGCCAGAGCTCGCGGCGCGGTCATTTGAGGATAGCGGGTCAGGACTTCCGCAACCTGCGCCTGCAGCGTCTCGAGGTCCTGGGCGGCGGCGTTCCCTCGGGGCACGATGTTGATCGTCCCGTCCCGGAACCGGTAGACCGGCGCACCAAGGGAATAGCAGTCGGCTCTGTTGAGTGCCGCCGGGCCCTCTTTCGTAACGACGTGGGACACCAGCGCGTAATCGCCCGGCGCGATTTTCTCGCCGCCGAAGCGGACCAGAGCCGCCATCGTCTCCGGCTTTTCGAGCTCGTGACCGGGGAGCAGCGGGTTGATACTGAACCATACGGGCACGAACTTGCCCTGAAACGTCGTCGATGCCAGATCGACCGGGTAAAACCTGAAGACGTGCCCTGTGTCGTCCTGCTTCGACGTGCCATCGATCGCAATCAGGACATAGGACTGCCCCGCCGTCCCGGAAAACGGCTCGTCACGGCTCACCGTCGAGCAAGCCGCCAGCGTCAAAGCCACCGCACCGGCTAACGCGTGAAATCTCATCGGTCCCTCCGCACTTGTCGCCGGACATCTCTCTTTTTTTGCGAAAGAGGAGTGTACCGCGTCCGGTCGCAACGACGTCGCCATCGCGCTGCCTCGCGTCAGAGACTGACCGCTCAGTTTGTGGCGGCGCGGAGCTCCAGGATGTGATTGCGCTTGATCCTCACTCCGGCCGGAGTGGGATCGGTGAACGGGACCGCGACCATCTGCAGTGCGCTGCGGGCCTGGGTGGCGGCGGTACGCAGCGCGGTGAGGTGGGAGGCGCGGATGACCGTGCCGGGGCCGAACGGGGTGGGCATGACGAACGGCGCGAGGCCGGCCGAGGCGCGCAAGGCGTTGATCGAGTCGCGCAGCTCCGTAAAGTGCGCGAGCTTGACCCTGGTGCTGCCGGCGGTGAGCGACGGATCGGTGAAGAGGAGCGTCGAGTCGACGTTCGACTGCTGCAACTGCCCCGCGACCGTGGCATCGAGACGGTAGTCGTACAGCACGCCGCGCGTGAGTCCGCTGCTGTCGATCCGGGAGGCGAGCGACCAGCCCGGGACCAGCGACCAGACCGCCGCGCCGCTGACGCGACGGTACAGCGCCGCCGCGGTCGTCCCTTCCGGCACGACGGCTTCGATTGCGATCGCGTCCTGCAGCGGGCGCGCGTCGATGGCCACCGGCGCGTTCGCAACCACGTTCAGCGTGAAGGCGACCTCGCCGGCGAGATACTTGGCGTTGCCGGCGTAGGAGGCGCTGTACCCGTACGAGCCGCGCGGCAGCACGGCCTGGATCGTGGCGACGCCGTTGCTGATCGCGGCGCTGCCGACGTTCGTCGTGCCGCGGTACAGCGTGACCGTGCCGGTGGGCGGAGTCGTCGTCGGCGAGGCGAGCGTGATCTGGATGGTGTGCGCGGTGCCGGCGCGCACGGTCGTGTCGCCGCTCTTCGTCAGCGTCACGGTATGTTTCGTCGTGGTGAAGTCGTACGTCGGGGAGGTGCTCGGCGGGTGGCCGGCACCGCCGGCGAATTCGGCGGAGATCGTGTGCGGGCCGGCGCTCAGCGCCAGCGTGAGCGGCGCGCCGCTCCAGCGCTGCGCGCTCTCCGTGACGCCGTCGAGCGTGAGGATGTACCAACCCTCGGTCGTGGAGCCGTACCTGCCGGTGATCGTGACGGTGGAGTTGAACGGCTCGCCGTGCAGCGACGTGCCGAGGGTGATGGCGATGCTGCTCGTGTCGGCAGTCACCTCCTGCTCGATCTCCGCGGACGTCGCCGCCGCGAGCACGGCGTTTCCGCTGAACTCCGCGTGCAGTACGTGCTCGCCTGCCCCGAGGCCGGTGAGGTCGAGCGCGGCGATACCGTTTGCGCCGACTGGTGCCGTGCCGAGCGTGGTCGAGTCTTCCTTGAACGTCACCGTTCCGCCGGTGACCGTCGCCGAGATCCCCGACACGACCGCGCGGAGTCTCGCGGTCTGGCCGACGGAGATCACCGGCACGAGCGAGTGGAAGTGGACCTGCGACGCGCAGGCGTAGTCGAGCGTGAAGAGCTGTTGGTAACTGCCCAGCGCGACTTCGAGATCGGCGTCGCCGTCGAAGTTGCCGGTGGCGATCGAGAATGCGTCATCGCCCGCCGTGAACCAGTTCGCCGCGGCGAACGTGCCGTCGCCGGCGCCGAGCCAGGTCGTGAGCCAGGAGCCGTTCACCGAACCGGCCATGATGTCGAGGTGCGTGTCGCCGTCGATGTCGACCAGGTGAAGGGAGTCGAGACCGCCGCCGCTCCCCGGCCGCGAGCCGTCGAACACGTGCTTCGCCGAGAACGTGCGGCTGCCGAGGTTGTCGAAGACGTCGATGGTGCCGTCGTCCCAGTTGTTCGAGACGAGCTCCGGCAGGCCGTCGTGATCGAAGTCGCCGGCGGCCAGCTCCGCGGGCCACGTGCCGGTGCTCATCGAGACCGGCGCGGCGAACGTCCCGTCGCTGTTGCGGAAGTAGACCTCGAGCTTCTCGCTCATCCGCCGCGCCAGGGCCACGTCGAAGCGTCCGTCGTTGTCGACGTCGGCGACCGTGCTGTCGGTCACCCAGTCCGCCGAGCCGGCGCTGACGCGCCGCGTCTCGGTGAACGTGCCGTTCCCGTTGCCCGCGTAGACCACGAAGATGCCGCTCGTCAGCGACGAGGTGACGATGTCGATGCTGCTCGAGCCTTCGTTGAAGTTGCCGGCCGACAGGTCGTAGACCGCGTAGTCCGTGTTCGTGTTGATGGCCGCGCCGAATCCGGTGGCGTTGCCGGGACGAACCCAGATCCGGTTGCTGTAGCTCGCCCCCACGAGATCGAGGAAGCCGTCGCCGTTCACGTCGATGACCTGGAGGTCCATCATCTCGGTCTCGCCGAGGGACACCGCGGCCGCGAACGTGCCGTCGCCGGCTCCGCGCCACGAGTGCAGCACCGTCCCGATGCCGTCCTCCGGTGTGATGCCGCCCACCAGGTCGAGCTTCCCGTCATGGTCGTAGTCGACGATCCGGAGGTGCTCGACGTAGCTCGGGTATCCGGTGAGCGTCTGGTCGAGCGTGAAGTCGACGCTGGGGCAGTCCGCGCCGGATGTGGGCGCAGCGATGGCGAGAAGGAGAGAGAGGGAGACGAGAATTGTGCGCATGATGGGCCGAAGGACGAGCCAATCATGGTCTCACACCCCCACGGCATCCGCAAAGGCGTGCGTCAGCTCTGCGATGCGTGCCTCGACCTCGTCGATCACGTGATCGGGCGTCGAGGCGCCGGCGGTCACGCCGACCACCTTCGCGTTGCGGAACCATTCGGCGTCGAGGTCATCCGCCCCCTGCACGAGGTACGACGGCTTCGATTCGCGGCAGATCTCCCACAGGTGCTTCGTGTTCGCGCTCTTCGTGCCGCCGATGACCACGATCAGGTCGACTTCCGGATCGTGTGCAAGCACGCGCGCGGCGTCCTGGTTCTGTTTCGTGGCGTAGCAGATCGTGTCCGCGCGCTCGACGACCGCCGCGCGGCGCTCGATGGTCTGCACCACCTCTTCGAACTCCTCGGCGTTGAGCGTGGTCTGGTAGAAGACCTTGATCTTCGCGTACCGCGACCAGTCGGCCGCCGCGGCTTCTTCGACCGTGGCCACGATGTGGTACGCCGCCGGGTCGAGATCGTGCGTGTACCCGATCACCTCGCGGTGCTTCGGGTCGCCGATGAAGACGAGGTGGTACCCGTCGGCCAGCGCGTCCTGCGACTCGCGATGGAGGTCGTAGACGAACTTGCAGGTGGTGTCGAGGACCTGCAGGCCGGCCGCGCCGGCGCGCGCGTGCATGGACGGCGGGACGCCGTGCGCGGAGAAGACGATGACCGGCTCCTCGACAGCCGCGAGGTCGCCGACCGTGCGCATGCCGAGCTTTTCCATCTCCTCGACCACGCGCTCGTTGTGCACGAGCTGCCCGAGGAGCGCGGCGCGGCCGCCGCGGGCAGCGAAGCGCCGGACCTTGAGGTCGGCGATGCGTACGCCGGAACAGAAGCCGTATTTCGCGGCTCGTTTGACCGTTCGTGCGCTCATGACGCCACCGCCTTCGCACCGGCGCCGGTCACCGCTCCGTGCCGCCGCTCCCGCGTGCGATAGTCGCCGACCGCGCTCGCGAGGTCGGACGCGTCGAAGTCGGGCCAGAGGCGCTCGCTGAAATAGAGCTCGGCGTACGCCGCCTCGAAGAGCAGGAAATCGCTGAGGCGCTTTTCACGTCCGGTGCGGATGAGCAGGTCCACGTCTTCGATCGTGGAATCGGCGTGGACGGCGAGGGAAAGCCGCTGGCGGAAGGAATGGCCGGCGCATTTGTCGCAGGTCGCACGGGCGATCGCATCGCGTGACGAATAGTCGACCGCCAGGCGCAGCCGCAGCTTCCCGCAACCGGCGGTAGCTGCTTCCGCCGATTCGATGAGACGCACGAGGGAGGGGGAGAGGCGGTCGCGGCGGCCGATCACATTCAGCCGGACGCCCGAGGCCGCGCAGCGCGCCGTCTCGGTGGCCAGGAAGCGTTGCAGGAGACTCATCAGCGCCTCGACCTCGTACTGCGGCCTGTTCCAGTTGTCCGAGGAGAAGGCGTAGAGGGTGAGGAGGTCGATGCCGGCGGCAGGGGCGGCTTCGACGACCCGGCGAACGGCTTCAGCCCCGGCACGATGGCCTGCCGGCCTGGGCAGCCCGCGCTCGGTGGCCCAGCGCCCGTTGCCGTCCATGATGATCGCTACGTGAAAAGCGCATTGCATGACGAGTCCTCCGTTGTGATCATACACAAAAGGACTTTGTGCAACAAAGCTGCCTGGGTATCCCTGTCGGGATGACAGGCTTAGCCATTGCAGGGTCAGTCGCTCTCGTGAAGAAGCTCCTCGCACTCCTCGGCGTTGCGATGGTCGGCGCGCTGGCGTGGTTCGCTTCGGCACCTGACCAGGCGGTGGCCGTTCCTGTCCGCGAAGACGTTCCGGTCGCGATGGGAGCGCCGGCCTCGGCGACCGTTCCGGATCTCGCCGGCGAGCCGCTGGACGTGCCCCCGCCCGAGGTGCCCGAGCCTCCGGTACCGGCCGAGATCATCGATCCGATCGCGACGGAGACGGCGCCGCCGCCGGTCGATCCAAACGAGCTCCCGTCGATGGGCGATGCCGATGCACCGCGGGCGATGATCGTTCCGGTGGCGGGCATCGCTCGTAGCGCGATGCGCGACACGTTCAATGAACGCCGCGGCAATCGCCGCCACGAGGCGATCGACATCCTCGCGCCGACGGGAACGCCGGTGATCGCCACCGACGACGGCGTGGTGAAGAAGCTCTTCACCAGCAAGCCGGGCGGACTGACCGTGTATCAGTTCGATCCCGACCAGCGCTTCTGCTACTACTACGCGCACCTCGACCGCTACGCACCCGGCCTGCACGAGGGACAAGTCCTGCGCCGCGGCGAAGTCCTCGGATACGTCGGCACCACCGGCAACGCGGGCAACACTCCCCACCTCCACTTCGCGCTGATCCGCCTCGACAAGGAGCGGCGCTGGTGGAAGGGAACGTATGTGAATCCGTATCCGTCGCTGTTTCGGTGAAAATATGAAGAATGAAAACGCCGAAGCGAAACGACGCCGATTCATCCAGCGCCCACGAGCAAGCGACCGGCGAAGCCGCGTCCCGGCTCATCGACCAGCGCATCCGCGACCTCGGGGACTGGCGCGGAGAGACGCTGGCCCGCATGCGGAAGCTGATCCTCGAAGCCGATCCCGGGATGACCGAGGAGTGGAAGTGGATGGGCACTCCGGTCTGGTCGCACAACGGGATCGTCTGCACCGGCGAGACGTACAAGAAGGTCGTGAAGCTCACGTTCGCCCATGGGGCGAAGCTTCCCGACCCGTCGGGCCTCTTCAATTCCAGCCTGGAAGGCAACACGCGAAGGGCGATCGACATCCATGAAGGAGAGAAGATCGACGCGCGCGCGTTCAAGGCGCTCGTGAAGGCCGCGGTGAAAGCCAAGCCAGCTGCGAAGAAGAAGGACGCTGTGGTCCTCCTCTCAGGCGGCAACCCGCAAATCGCAAAGGGGGACGGCGACGCCCCGGTCCAGGCCTACATCGCCGCCATGCCGGACTGGAAGCGCGACCTCGGCAAGCGCCTCGACGCGCTCATCGTGCGCAGCGTGCCCAGGGTCCGCAAAGCCGTGAAGTGGAACTCGCCGTTCTACGGCATCGAGGGACAGGGCTGGTTCCTGTCGTTCCATGTCTTCACCCGCTACGTCAAGGTGACCTTCTTCCAGGGCATGTCGCTGAAACCGGCCCCGCCCGGAGGCACGGAGCGCAGCAAGGACGCGCGCTGGATCGACATCCACGAAGGCGAGCTCGACGAGGCGCAGATGGCCAGGTGGGTGAAGCAGGCCGCCAAATTGCCCGGCTGGGATGGGCGCAGCTAATTTGGATCGTCTGCGGTTTGTCACGCCGGAGGCGTGGCGTAGGGTAGCCGGTGGCAAGCGCCGCAGGCGTGCCCCCACCGGAACCTGGGCCGCCTCTATTCCGGCCCCGGAGGGGTCGCGTACGGCACCCCGCTGGGGTGCAAATTGTTGTCGCATGATGACCGGTGGTGGCGCGCCTCGCGGCGCTTACCACCGGCTACCCTACGGCACGCCTCCGGCGTGACCAGACACGCACGATTGAGGTCTTGAGACACCCTCCCGCGGTCACCGCACTTTAACTACGCTGTCGCGGCCGCTCTCGCCGCAAACTTCGCCAGCACCGACGACGTCTGCTCCAGCCCGAGGAGCTGCTGGTAGTTCGGGCCGCTGTGCTGGTACTCCGCCTCGGCGAACCACGTGGTTCCGGTCAGCCCGTTGCCGCCGCCGGGGGTGATGGGGATGGTCGGAATCCCGGCGAGCGGAATCACGCCGGGCGTGTTCTCGATGCCGACCTGCACGTACGCGGGCAATCCTTTCAGCGCGCAGTTGACCGTGGCTGAGACCTCCGGCGGGGCCGGCGGCGCGGGCTGCGGGAAGAGGCTCACGATATTCGCCAGCGTCTGCCACGCGTTCGGCACCACGTCGATCGTGTTGTAGTAGCGATACGTGCGGGGCGGCGTCGCGGCCGCGTCGAACATCGTGTTGAACGCGTCCGCGAATCCCTGATCGCCGGCGCTCGGCGCGGCATACGTATAGACCTGAATGTTCGCCGGCGCGACCCCACCGCTCTTCGCCATCCACGGCGCGACGACGGTCGAGAGACAACCGCCGAGGGAGTGGCCGGTGACGTAGAGAGTGGCGGGCGTGACCGAGGAGATGAACGCGTCGAGCGTGGTCGTGCCGCCGTCCTTGTTGCCGTCCGTGAAGCCGGTCATCGCCTGCAGGATGCCGAACGCCTCGTTCGTGCCGTTCGCGATGTTCGCGTTGTCGAGGTACGCGTACGGCGTGAGCTGGCGCGTGCGAAGGTCTTCGAAGAGGTCGAGGAAGTCCTTGACGTCGGTGCCGCGGATCGCGATCGCGTATTCGTTCGTGCTGCTGTTCGCGGCCACGTACATCATGTTCGCGCGCGTCGGACTGAGCGCGGGTCCCCAAACCACCGACCATCCAGGCGCGAGCTGCGCCAGCTGCGCGTTGATGTCGCCGAACATGCGCAGCTCCTGGTCTTCGCTCGACTCGAGGAACTTCGGCGTCTCATCGGTATAGGCGAGGATCGACAAAGTGAACGTGACCTGGGTCATCGGGGCCAGCGTGACTGCCATGCGTACGTCTCTCCTTTTTGGTTGCGGACCGAAGGGAGGAACGATGGTAGCGCAGGTAGGAAGGGACGAGCGCAGGCGGATTGGCTGAGTTGGGGTCACAGCTTCGATCTTCGGCACGAGTTGGGGTCACAGCTTCGATCTTTCGTACTTAGCAGGAACAGCCTCGTCCGAATCAACGCCGACGTTTCGTTTCCAGCCGACAGGACAAATCTCCGACGCTCCGACGAGTGGCCGGCGAGGAGTTCGGCTACGAGATTAGAAACGACGGAAGCACTCAACCGTCGGCGGACGGCGTAGCGTATGGCGGTCGTGCGAGGCTCAGGCTGCCAGCAAGGCGATTGCGGCGTCGAAGCGTGCGAGCAGCAGGCTGTCCGTATTCAGCTCGCGTTCGCAGCGACGGATCAGGTTTGAAACATACCCTTCGCTCCGCAGACGCAGCGCGGCGGCAATCGTTCGGAGCGTCTCCAGGCCTTCATTCCATGCGAGCCAGGCGACCAGCCGTCGCAGGGGACCGCCTCCCCTGCTCCGGACGAGCTCCTTCGTCTCCGCTCCCGTCTCCGCCACCGCGGCGATGACCTTCTGGACCGTTGGCCGTCCGACGGAGCGGTGCTTCACCGGATGATCCGTCGAGCGCGGCCGGGACTCCACGATGGTGCGCATCCGCTTTGCCCACTCCTCACCGCCGAGATAGATGCCGTTGATCGCCTGATCCCAGAGCCGTTCGCTCGAGTCCACCTTCGCCATCACGTACTCGGTGTACGCCGCTTGTGCCCTTGGCTGATCGGGATGGAACTGGGCGTACACCGCCGCCAGGTCCAGCCAGGGAGGTGCGGCCTCCAGTCCGGCCGTGGCGCGGTAGCTCGACCAGCGATACTCCTCCGGCCTCGCTACCATCTTCGCCCGCACCGGGTTGAGCACGACGTAGCGGAGAACCTCGGCGCAGTACGTCCCGCTCTCGATGATGAACGACTTGAACCGGCCTTGAAACAGGTGTCCTGATCGCTCGTGGCGGCGGTTGAACCAGTCCGCATACGTGCCGTTCAGCCATTGCATCCCGCGGGAAAGGTTCGCTTCGGGCGTCTGGATGACGAGGTGGAAGTGATTCTCCATCAGGACCCACGCGGTCACGCTCCAGCCGAAGCGTTTCACCGCCTCACCGAGCAACTGAAGGAATGCTTCCCGATCCCGGTTGGAACGAAAAATGCGGCGGCGCTCATTGCCCCGCGAAGTGACATGGTGAAGGGCGCCCGGGACGTCGATACGAAGAGGTCGTGCCATAGCACCACCGAGGTTCCCTCGGCGCGTCCGCTTTGCCGAGGAATCTTCCTCTGTTGGAGAGCGCGACGGCAAAAACCACCTCGGATCGGAACCTCGCACACCAACGCTCTACAGATAGTAGGGATGCGCGTGTGGGAGAGAAGAACGAAGCTGTGACCCCGATTAAGGCGAAGAACGAAGCTGTGACCCCGATTAAGGCGAAGAACGAAGCTTGACCCCGATTAAGGCGAGAGGAACGAAGCTGTGACCCCCGATTAGCGATTACTCATTCCTCCCCCCCCGCGCCGTTACGGCGTCACCCGCAGCAGTAGCGGCATCGGCCTGTCCGGCGGGGGGGTGGCGATCTCGCGGTTGAAGCGGAGGGTGGTGCCGTCGAAGGTCCAGGCGCCGCCGGTGCAGGCGGAGGCGGGCTCGATCGGTTTTCCCTCGCGGATGCGGAGGGCGTTTGCCGTGGCCTCGCGTTCGGCGCGGTAGCGGAAGGCGCGGCGCCAGACGGTGGTCAGGTCGGTTCCCAGTTTGTTCATGGGCGTGTTCACATCGCAGGCGGTGGTGTTGAACAGCTCTTGCGCGATCGCGCGATCGTGTTCGACGTCGTTTGCGAGCATCTTCGTCGGGAAGAGCTGCGCGCCGTCTGCCCAGTAGGAGGCGGCCGAGTACTGGAAGGCCTCGAGGAGCGGGCGCACGTGGTCGCGCGCCTGCAGGTCGCCGAGCCATGCCGGGGCGCGCAGCGGCATTTTCCAGGCGGCGGCGTTGATCATCCGCACCGTCGTCAGCGCGGCGGTCTGGGCCATCATTTGAGGATGCGCGTCCAGCGTGCGGGCGAGCTTCCACGCGGCGTGCAGGTCTTCCCATGCCGCGGGATCGCTGGTGCGCGCTTTCGCGAGCGCGCCGGCGATGAGCGTTCTCGCTACCGTGAGTTGCACGACCCGCCTCGCCTGCGTGTCGTCGCCGCCGCCGATTCCTTCGTCGCGCTCCCAGACGATCGGCTCGCGCAGCAGCAGTTCGCGGATCGCGGAGACATCGGGGAGCGCGGGCGGCTGGCCGATGGTGAGCTCGCCGCGTGCGAGCTCGCGCGCTACGAATTCGTCGAGGGCTTCGTTCTTCGGTAACGCGTTGGCCAGCGCGGTCAACTTCGCGGAGGCGGCGTTGCCCTGCAGCGGCGGGAACCGCGATGCGACTGCGTCGAGCGTCCCCATTTCTCCCGGCCACGGCAGGGCGCCTGAGGTGGCGACGGCGCCGGGGGTCCGGAACCAGGAGGCTACCCAGACGAGGAGGGCGATTGCGATTACGAGTACCAGTAGTTTTTTCATCGTTTCGTGAGGGTGGGGTCGCCGAGTTGCTCGTTGAGCGCGACTGCCGCCTCGGCCAGACGCCGCGCGGCCCTGCTGTCGATTTCGTCGTGCTCGTGCAGAGCCACCGAGGCCATCTCGTACTTGCCGCCGGGTTTCAGGCGTGGCTCGAGGTCACGCAAACGCTTGCCTCGCCAGAACCCGAACAGAACCCGATTTTCCTCGGCGCGGATGACGAGCACAGGCCCGTTGTGCAGGTAGACGAGATTGCCCCATTTGATGACTTCGTCGAGCTGCGCGGTGGCGACGACGGCTGCTCGCAATTTCTTCACGGCGACGCGCTGCCAGCCGCTGAGAGCGGAGACGTATGCATCAGGGTTTGACGCCGCAACGGATTTCTTCATCATGAGGGCATTGGATCATACACAAATTGCTTTGCATTACAAAGTTATCGCCGCTACGCGCTCGAGGCCGCTCAACTGCCACTTGACAAAAAGAAGCGTCTAAACGGATAGTTACGCCCAGACGTACCAACACCCATAACACTTGCTCGCCTGATCCGCGCGGCTGAAACATCAACCCTGGACGTGTGCCCGTAGGGACACGTATGTCTGCCTATCGAGAGGATGGATTGCCGGTTCTCCCTTCGTCTGCCAAACCGACGGTCGTCGTGATCGCCCCCAGGGATATCCCGGTGCAGGTGCGTGCCGCGAACGCCCCCGTCCTGCGCTTCGAGACCTCCGAGGCCTTCGAACAATGGAGCCGAGGCTCGGCCGCGCGCGTCGCGGCTGCGGTCTATGCCGCGCTCGCGGAATCGAAGGTCGATCTCGCGTCCTGCTCGCCGCGCACCCAGGAAATCATTGCGCGATTGTGCGAGCGCGCGGTCATTCCCTCTGTAAAGGAACTGTTCGCGGCGTGCTCGTCGCGGCGCTCCTGCTACAGGTCGTGGAGTGAGGACATTACGGTCACGCCGGCGGACTTTCTCACGCGCGTGCGGTTGCTGCAATTACCCGCGGCGGCAGGTGCGGACGCCGTCACGGCACCGCGAAACGGCACAATCGAATTGCGCTAACCGGGTGGCACAACATGGCACACCCCGGCGCGCCATCGTCGTGCAATATTCGAAATCGCACCGCGTCTCCGCTTTTCACCGGTGGAAGCGAACGATTGCGGACGAAGCTCACTGGATAAAGGAGAGGACTGTGAAAACCCGTACTACTCTCGTCGCCGCTACTCTTCTTCTGCTCACAGTTTCTGCATTCGCCGATGATTCCGCACGCGCCGCGGGCGATGATCCGGCACGTCTTCCGGGTGTCGCGCTCCGCGACCACGTCGGAAGGGGTGACGATGCGGATCAATATGACCGCACGCCGAAGAAGCCGTTCATCTTCGACGGGGTGGCGATGCCGGCCGGCACTCGCCTGCCTGACGTCTCGCTGACCTGGGTGATCTCGAAGGAAGACCACACGAACGGCACGTTCCACGTATTCACGTCGCGCGACGCGGCGAATTCGTACATGCAGAAGCGGACGCCCAGCGGCGTCGCCACGGACGGCGCTCGCCCGGGCGACGTGAAGTCGAACTGGCCGGGCACCTGCTCCTGGGGCAACAGCTACTCCCGGTTCGAGAAGTCGCGCTGGTGCGGCGACTCGACCTACCTGAGCCTGAGCCCGCCGTACGGCTACTACTCGGAGCTCGACTCCATCAGCTGGAACAACAGCATCTCCTGCGTCTACGCCGCGTGCGACTGGTACTGGACGGCCCTCTACTCGTGCCGCGACTTCGTGTTGCAGGTCCAGTCCGGCTGTGCGGACCCGGATGCGCTGTTGATCGAAGGCGGCCTGATCGTCCAGGACCTCGACAACTACGGCTTCAACAACCGCACGAGCTCGATCCGGTTCGAATAAGCAGGAACGCGTCTTTCGTGTGTGATGCGCCGCCGCGAGGCGGCGCATCATTTTTTGTCTCTAGTCGTGGGACGGCAGTATGTCAATCCGACAGCGCGCTCATCGTGCACCGCAGGGTCCTTCGCTTCCCACCCTCCCGGCCTCCTCGCTCAGGATGACAGAGGACCAAACACACCACCGGCGCAGCACGTGGCACCTTTCGTAACAGTTCTGCGTATGCCGTCACGGCTCGCACGGTGGGACGAACGAACAAAGCGCAGCGCTGTCAACTACTTAGGCGCTCCCATCCCGGCTGGCACTCCGCTCGCTCATTGCGGGCCTCCATGATCACGCCGCAAAGCCGTGTGCACGCATCCGAAAGAGGCTACTCGCTCATCGAGCTCATGGTGGTCGTGGCCATCATCGGGATCTTTTCCCTCGTCACGATCCCGGCCATGACGAACTTCTCCCGCATGAACAAGGTCCGCGCGGCCGTGCGGGAGCTCAACAGCGACCTGCGGGCCGTCCGGACGCTGGCCATCACGCAGAGCGCGCCGATGACCATCACCATGTACACGGGGCAGGATCCGACCGACAAGGACCTGCGCGCCCGCTACGACCTTCCCGATGCCGTTCGCGCCAACCGGCGGGTGAAGCGGCTCGACGACATCGTCTACTTCGTCGGCCCGGAAAACGGGACCATCACCATCACCTTCCTGCCGAACGGCACCGTCCAGGGGATGGTCGGGACGACCACGCGCACGATCCAGCTCTCGTCCGAGCACGAGCTGCCGAACGACGACGTGACCATCACATTCTCGCCGAGCGGCTCGTTCAAGACCGTCGCTCAGTAACCGCAATCGAGAGGAGACCGGCTGCACATGCAACAGCAAACGAAAGCGCGGCGTCACGACTCCGGGTACAACCTGGTCGAGACGATCCTGGCCATGGCGATCCTCGGCGTCATCCTGATGTCGGTGGTCACGCTCTTCTTCATCGGCCGGCGGAACGTCTACAGCGGCAAGCAGATGTCGGCCGCCAACGCGGTCGCGACGCGGGTCCTGGAAGACCTCTCGCTCATGACGGCGACGGACGTCCTCGACAACTTCCGCCTGGCCACGGCCACTCCCGCCACGAACGTCGTGGCCAGCGTCAGCTATCCGAACAGCATCCTGCGCGACACCGACGAGGCGATCAGCACGGACACGAACGACGCGTCGGGATACCTGGCGCGGTGGAAGGCGCTCGTCGACACCGCGAACGAGCTGCCGAGCGGCCGCGTGATCCTGATCGTCACCCCGCAGCAACCGACCAGCAACGCCACCACCGTCCTGCAGATCACGACCGCGCAGGTGGTCCGGATCCGCGGGGTGGTGGAGTGGAGCGAAGGCCTTCGCCGCCGCAACGTGACCTTCGATTCGTCGAAGCTGCAGCGCCCCTAACGGAGAACCACCATGAACAAGATGCGACGCACGAATCAGCACAGCCAGCGGGGCATGACGCTCGTCGAGGTCATCGTCGCCACGAGCATCTTCATCGTCATCCTGATGGCGGCGATGATGATCTACGACCAGAGCAACAAGATGTTCAAGACCTCGGTCGAGTCTGCGGACCTGCAGCAGAACACGCGCGCAGGCTTCGACCGCCTGGTGGCGGACGTGCGCATGGCCGGCTTCGACGCCGACCGTGACGGCGTCCCGGTCCGTGCGCCCGCGGGACCCTGGAGCCCGAACACGAACTACAGCACCGGCAGCGTCGTCTCGCCGACCGTCGCGAACACCTTCTCGTACCGCGCCGTCACCGGCGGCACGAGCGGCGCGCTCGAACCGACCTGGCCGACCACGGCCGGCACGTCGTTCAACACCGACGGCACCGTCACCTGGATCGCCATCGGCCCCGCGTACCAGCAGGCGGACGAGCAGATCGAGTTCGCGGGCCGCAGCGCGATCACGCTGCGCGGCAACCTCGATTACAACATCGTCTCGAACGCCAACCCGCACCACGGCCGGGAGATCGAGTACGAGCCGACGGGCGGCCAGTTCCCGATCGTCACCACCGCGAACGAGGAGATCGTCACGTACGCACTCCGGTCGGTGAACGGTCCGAACCCCGACACGATCACCTTCTACGCCGACGTCACCCGGCCGCGCTCCGTCTACCCCGGCGGCTCGGCCGAGACGCTGGTCAGCATCCCCAACGTCGACCTCTGCGCGGAAGGCTGCAACAACCCGCCGTACACGCTGATGCGCTTCACGCTGAAAGACGACGGCACGGTCGACGACGGCACGCCTGTCGCGAACAACGTCCGCAACCTGGAGTTCTTCTATTACGAGGACGGGGCCGGCACCACGATCCTCGAGAACCTCGACGAGAGCGTCATCGCCGGCGATCACGGCGCGATCGGCGGCCTCGGTCAGTACGATCCGGCCAACGTCGGCGGCACCGCGAACTGGAACGACCGCGCCGTGCGCGCCAAGGTCGCCTCGGTGCGCGTGCAGCTCGTCGGCATGAACGAGCAGCCGGACCGCCGCTACACCAACCCCACCGAGACCCTCGCATCGGCGAAGAACTTCCGCACCTACAACCTCGAGAGCCTCGTCACGCCCCGTAACCTCGGTCTCAGCGGCATGCCGGAGCCCGACACCGCCGTCCCCGGCCCGCCGACCGTCACCTCGGTCTGCGTCGGTGCCTGCCGCGTCACGCGCGTGCGCTGGAACCCGCCGCTCACCGGCAACGTCGAGACGTACGAAGTCCGCTACGACACCAGCCCCACCGGCTCGTACAACAACATCGGCGTGGTCGTCCCGGGCGACGTCGTCTCGGCACCCGTCTTCGGCCTGACCACCGGCACCCTCTACTACTTCAAGGTCATGGCCATCAACGAGAACGGTTTCCGGCTGTCGGACAACTATCTCAGCCGCGCGCCGATCAACTCCACGCGCCCCGGCCCGATCGCGAACCTCACCGTCACCGAGGGTGCGAGCGCGCAGGAGAACCAGATCACGGTCTCCTTCACCACCCCCACCGCGAACGACCCGTCGCTCGCGAACATGAGCTGCCAGGGCGTACCGCAGACCGGCGCGGACATCGATCCGGCGGAGACGATCCGCTACCGCATCTGGCGCGGAACGACCGAGGACTTCAACCCGGTCACCAATCCCGCCTCGGCCGAGGTCGTGCTCGAGAGCACGGTGCCGGTCACGAACCAGCCGAACGGCAGCCCGGGCGCGCAGATCATCTGGATCGACGACGTCAACAACGCGCTGGCGAAGCCCCCGGCGAACTGCAAGCCCTACTACTACCGCGTGCAGGTGTACGACCTCTGTTCGCTCGCCGCGGCCGAGAACAACCCGGCGAATGCGTCCACGGGGCAGAGCTCGATCTTCCCGCTCGCCGACGGCACCACGGCCGAAGACGCGATCCCCGGTTACGCCAATTCGACGGTCCCGCCGTCGAAGCCGGCCGACCTGCTCATCGATTACACCGGCACGAGCTCGCGCTGCAACAGGGGCCTCAACACCTGCGACGTGAAGCTCGAGTGGGACGCGGTCAAGACCGACACGAGCAACCCCACGCAGATGATCACGGTGGACCAGTACCGCATCTCGCGCGAGCGGAAGAAGGCCTCCGACACGACCTGGACGTTCGACACGATCCTGCCGGTGCTCGTCGACGCATCCAGCGATTCCGACTACATCGAAGACGGCGGCGCGATCGTGACGTATCACGACACCACCGCCCTCGACCACGATCCGGAAGACCGCCGCAAGTGGTATTACCGCTACACCGTCACCGCGCTGCAGTGCGGCGCGGAGAGTGAGGTCTCGGCCGCGGTGCAGTTCCCGGCGAGCTGCGGCCTGGCCGCATCGGCGGTCATCGAGTCGGGTGCGAGCGCCGGCGACGGCTCGCTCGCCTCGCCGTGGGTCATGGGCGCGGGCGACTACATCCGCGTCGTCCCGCCGGTCGGTGAGGAACTGGACGAGGTCCAGTTCGAGGTCTTCCCCGAGCCGGACGACAATCCGAACAACCCCGCACTCGTGGCCACGAGCGACGACACGCCCGACTTCGACTTCGGCTGGGAAAGCCTGTCGGATGGACAGGTCTACCGCGTGGTCATCACGATGAGGAACGCCGCCGGCTGCACCGAGCAGACGGAGCGCTTCATGATGGACGACCCGATCAACTGCGCCAGCGCGACCATCACGCAGCTCGGCTCCTCGGGCGGCAACGGTACGGAATCGCAGCCGTGGATCATGTCCAACAGCAGCACGGACATGATGACGGTCAACGCGCCTTCGGGCAGCCCGATCGCGAGCGTCGTCACCACGGTCTTCAACAACCCGGGCAACTCGGTGGCCGTGGCACCGGTCACCGACATCCTCACGCCGTTCGACTTCGACTGGCCGGACACGCTGATCGACAACCAGACGTACCGCGTGGAGTTCGTGATCCAGTACCTCGACGGCTGCTCGGAAACCTTCGAGCGCTTCGTCACCGAAGAGCCGCCTCCGGTCTGCACCGGTGCGACGATGTCGGCGACGGGCGCGAGCAGCGGCGCGGGCACGCTCGCCTCGCCGTGGCTCGTCAACGGCGGCGACACCCTGGTGGTGACGCCTCCGGTGAACGGCATCGTCAACCAGGTCGTCTTCACCATCACCCCGGTCAGCCCCGCGGGCACGGCCCTGCCGGTCGTCACCGACAGTGCGTCCCCGTACGCGCTGGCATGGGTCGACCGCACCGACAACACGGTCTACAAGATCGACGCGGTCATCACGTACGCCCCCGGCTGCAGCGAGACCATCACCCGCTGGGTGCAGGATCAGATCTGCGCCGGCGGCACGGTGACCGCTGCCGGCTCCACCGGCGCCGGTACCGGCCTGACCACCGCGTCGCCGTGGGTGTTCGACGCGGGCGACACGCTGACCGTGGCACCGCCGGCCGGCGCGACCATCACCAGCGTGCAGTTCAACGTCTTCAACGAGCCCGGCACGACGGTGCTCGGAACGTCGAACGACGCCGCGACCCCGTTCGTGAACACCTGGATCGACCGCGTCGACGACGCCCTGTACCGCGTCGAGATCGTGGTCACGTACACCGCCGGCTGCACCGAGACCATCACCCGCTACGTGCGCGATCAGGGAGCCTGCTTCATCACCGCATCCGCCCCGGTCATCACGAACTTCGACAGCGGCAGCGACGGCATGGCGGCCATCTCGTACACCATCACCAACCCGACCAACCAGGTCCTGACCGTGAAGGGGATCAAGATCGACTGGCTGCGCGCCACCGGCTTCCCGGTGGCCGTGATCGAGTCGATCGATTACGTCGGCGCCGCCACCGTGTCGCAGACCGTCAGTGCCGCGAACGGCGCCCCGCCGACCACCGGCGTGCTGACCGCTCCGGGCACGGTCTCGACCATCCCGGCCAACAGCAGCACGTACGTGATCCGGGTCGAGTTCAACCTCGGCCGCAAGCAGGACGTCAACGCGCTCACGGAGAGCCTGATCAACAAACTGTGCATCCAATACACGGCACCGAGTCTCGGTTCGACGCCCGCGTCGTGCAACGTGCTCGGCTCCACCACCGGTAACCCGGGCGCGTGCAACTAGGAGAAGACATGAGGACTACGCAACGCTCATCCAGAACGATCCGGCGGCGCTCGCGCGACCGCGGGTCAGCCCTGCTGGTCACGCTCATCGTCGTGGCCGGGCTGTCGCTCCTCGGCCTTGCCTTCGTCGGCGTCTCGGAGACGGAAAGCGCCATCGCGGCCAACCAGCGCGACGGCATTCAGACCCAGGCCATCGCCGAAGCGGGCGCGAAAGCGGTCATGGAGTGGTTCCAGAACCCCTCCTGGGCGCGCGGCCTGGCGATCATGCCGGCCAACAATCCCGCTCCGGCGGGGATGAAACGGACGCGCATCGTCGACGGCGTCGAGGACGTCTACAAGCCGCTCTCGACGCAGATCCTCTTCGACAAGCCGTACCGCCCCGCGCGGCAGCACCGCTTCTTCGGCGACGAGGAGACGGCCGACATCACCATCACGGACGCGATCGACGCCACCACGCTCACCAACCTGAACACCTTCCTCTTCGGCGCCAACAGCCGGGCCGCGGGACGCATTACCGAGATCCGCGTGTACGCGCCGCCGATCGTCGGCGGCAACCTGGTGGGCGGTTTCTGGACCGGCGGCGACCGCTTCGGCACGGCCACCATCCGTGTCACCGCGGAAAAGTGGAGTGCCGATAACGGCGGCACTCTCCGGGCGCGCAGGATCGTCCGCATGGTCGTCGGCGAGTTCCCGATGCCGATTCCGGCCGGCCCGATCCAGACCGCCTCGAACGCGGCGTTCGGCGGCAGCTTCGACGTCCACTGGGGCGATGAAGTGGCGCTCGGCAACCTCAACCCCTCCGTGGCGCGCACGCGCATCCCGTGGGCGAACGCCTTCAACCGTCCGGCCTTCGAGCGCGGCTACGACAACGTGTCGTTCCCCGTCGACGCGGCGAACCCGATCAACTTCCTCAATGAGCTGATCGGCAAGTCGTTCCAGGACCCGTGGGCCGGCTCGCGTGCCCGCGGCACCAACAGCACCTGCGGCACCTGCTCGGCGTACGCGAACACCGCGACCGAAGGGCAGCCCGTCCACGCCGCCTTCCAGGGACAGGTCCAGACCGTCTTCCCGACCATGCGCGCCGTCACCTTCCCCACCATCCAGTACTCCATCTGGAAACGCATCGCGCAGCAGGGCAAAGGCACGAAGGGCATCTTCTACTTCGAATACGTCAACGCCACGAATCCCCCGCAGTTCAAGCGGAACGGGATGGGCGACGCGCATCCGATCGAATACTGGGTCAACGTCCGTACGGGGGGCTCGCGCCTCGGCCCGGGCTTCTATTTCTTCGAGACCAAGGGCAAAGTCGATCCGCAACTCCCGGGCGGAGCGACCAACACCGCCGTGCTCACGCCCGGCATCTCCTGGAACGCGTTCGAATTCGGCAGCGACTTCCTGATGTCCGGCTTCATCTACCTGAACATCGCCGAGTACCGGTCAACCGGCGGCGGCTCCTCCGCGCCGACGCTTCCCTACAACATGCCCGGTGAGATCTTCCGCGACGTCGGCCACCGCAGGTGGATCGCCGGTGCGTGGGAGCTCGATGGCGCCGGCCAGCCGCTGCTCACCGGCGCCGGCGACGGCGAACACAGCTTCCAGGACATCAACGGCAACGGGAAGGTCGACATCGTCGTCGAGGACGCGCAGAGGAACTTCCAGTCGTTCGATCCCGGCGCCGTCAACCGGACCGAGTATTTCCCGAAGACCTGGACCGCCGGCTGCACCGCGCCCCCGGCCAGCGGCGCTCCCGGTGCGAGCGACTGCTCCGAGCCGCACGAGCCGTTTCTCAATTTCATCTATCCGAACAACCCCACCGGCAACGTGACGATCGGCTGGGAACCCCACGCGTCCCAGACCCGCAGGCCGCGTGACCTCAACGGCACGTCGGTCCCGAACTGCAACACGAACCCGGAGAAGTGCACTTCGAACGGCTTCGACCGCGACGGCGCACTCGTCGACCTCCCCGTCATCCTCAGTGGCGTGCTGTACAACGAAGGCACCTACTCCAGTCAGGGTAACGTCGACTACTTCGGCTCGGTTCTCATCCGCGGCTCCGCCGGAGCGACCGGTAACGCGCAGATCTGGTTCGACGAAAAACTGGTCAAGGACAACTGGGCTCCCCCGGGCATGCCCCGCGTCATCGTCTACTCGTCGATGACGGACGAACAGTAACCACGCGAAACGGCACCCCGCCCAGGGGTGCCGTTTCTTGTGTGATGTGATGACATGAGCCACGTGCAGCGGGAGCTCGACTCCATCAGCCGCGCATCCTTCGCCGCCTGGCTGCGGCTGGCGAAGCCAATTCCCGCGAAGCTCGGCGAACAGGCGCTGCTGGCGCTCGACCTCGGTCCGGCGGGGGCGCTGCTCTCCGGACGCTGCAGCTACGCTCCCGGAACGGAGCACGACTTCGCATTCGCCGAGGGTGGGATTCGCGTCAAAGTGCGCTGCCTGATCACCGGCGTCGCGGAGCACCTGCTCACCCCTGATACGGACCTGCTGGTGCGCTTCCTCGAGCAGAGCGACGCGCTCGCGGATTACATTGCGCGCTACGAGGCGCAGATCCGCCGCGCCGAAACAGCCAACGCGGACGGCGACGCCGCCCGGAACGTCATCGACGGCGACCGCACGCTCTCCGACCTCGGCTCGGCCGCGCGCTCGAAGGAAACCTTCCTGCGCTGCCAGCTGAACGACGGAGCCTGGACCCGCGAGGTGACCGCCAGCGCGGACCAGCCCCCCGACGGCTTCACCATCGCCGCCTCGGAAACCGAGGACCAGATCCAGCTGCTCCGCCTCGCCTACGAAGAATCCGACAACCGCGAACGCCGCCTCCTGCGCGAATTCGCGGCAGCGAGCCTCGCGCCGATGCGGTGAGGTCGCGCGTTTTGCGCGTCCCCACCCACCCAGGTCCCTCGCTCGACGCTCGGGATGACCTTACGGTCACCGAAAAAACCGTTTCACCCCCGCCCACCGGCCGCCGTACGTGTGCAGCGGCGCGTGCGCGCCGGGGGGCCACATCGAGCTGACGGAGCCGGGGCGGTAGAACGTCACCGTCGCGCTGCGGCGCGATTGCGGGCTGTCGCTCACCACGCGCGACACCGCGTGCCACGAGTTGTCCGCGCGGACGAGGACCGCGGAGTTGCCGACGATCGGCACGACCTCGGCGACGAGCGCGTGCTCGTCCTTCGCGCCGAGGATCGTGAGGCAGCCTCCGTCCTTCGCGTCCCAGCTTTCATTGAAGTACAGCACGTGCGTCACGAGCTTGTCCGGCAGGTCGGAGTGCGGCCCGAGCGATGAGCCGGGGCCGTAGTGGAAGACGTTGACCTCGAGCAGCGCATCCGCGAGCTCGACGCCGCTCAGTCGCGACATCGCCTCGCGGTACTCGCGCGAGAGCAGGTCCCGCGCGAGCGCGCGCCAGGCGTCGCTCAGGTGAGCCTCGTGAGCGATCGTCTCCGCGCCCATCCCGATCAGGGCGCGCGCCTCGTATTCGTAATCCTTCTCGCCGCCGTAGCCGGAGACGAGCTTGAAATGATCGCGCGGATACGTCTTCGCGAGCCGCGCCGCATCCGCGGGCGAATAGAGGCGGTCGATCGAGCCCCAGCGATAGGGCTCCGTCTGCAGCGTGCTTTCCCGGATGCGTGCGAGGTCGATCATCAGCGCCACCTCCTGAAAAATCCGCGCGGCGCGGCCGGAGCGGCCGCCGCTTCGAGCAGCGACGGCAACGACTGCCAGAAACGCCCGAGCGCTTCCTTCGCCGTGGATTCGTGGTCCCCCACGATCGCCTCGGCCACGCGGTCCCAATGGGAGTCGACATCCAGTTGCACGGGCGTCTTTCTGCCGAGCTTCGCCACGAACGCCTCACGGCTCGTGGGCAGCGGGTGAATGGTCTCGAACTGGCGAAGGGCGGTGAACTTGCCGAGCGACAGGTCCATCCAGGTGAACACCGGCACGCCCGTCACCAGGGCGGTGATGGCGAGATGGTAGCTGTGTCCGACCACCCCTTCCGCTTCGCGGATCAGCTCCGCCAGCAGCAGCGGATTGGGCCAGAACGGGACGTGCACGAAGCCGGCGCCGAACATCCTCGGGTCTTCGTCGAGGACGAGCCCGATCGGCAGGACGACCACCTGGTGATCGGGGAGAGCGCGTAGCAGGCCGGCCACCGGCAGCATCGACTCCGCGGCCTGCACGATCACGTACGGCTTCGTGATCCCGGCCACCCGGCGCAGCTCTTCGAGCTCGACGGAACGTTCGCGGCCGAGGAGGCGCGCGACGCCGAAGCCGGTATCCGGCACCACCGAGATGCGCTCGGCATCGACGAACGCGGAGAGCGTCTCGCGCGACGGCTCGTCACGGACCGCGATATAGCGGCTGTGGGCCAGCGCGAGCTCCAGCAGCGGACGCGCCCAGGCCGGCACCGCGGCGAGATGCGTGCCCGGCGCGTTCCAGATCACGGGCACGCCGTTCTGCAGCGCGACGAGCGCCGGGGCGAGCCAGTAACCGGTCGGATGATGGACGTCCGGCGACGGCGGGAAGTAGCCCGGCGCGACGTCCTTGTCGAAGCGGATCAGGAAGCCACCGCCGATCAGCAGCCCGTCGAGTGATGGTGCGATCTTCGGCAGATCGGCGACCGGCGTCACCTCGTACGGCCACACTCTGGCGCGGTACGAGAAGCGATGCAGCTTCACGTCCCCCAGGCGGCGGCGCAGCTCCGCCTCCGCGATCAGAGGAAAGAGCAGGTCACCATAGTTGTCGAGATCGAAGGTCCCGACGATACCGATCTGCCACGGACGCTCACGCAAGGCGGGACATTATCCCCGCTTCTCTTCCGTCAGCGTCCACCGATGTGCCCCGCGCGGGTGCATTTCCTGCACACCGCGAACGGCATGCAAGGTTTTATCGACGACATCGAGAAGCTCACCGAATCGAATTCAGATTTCCGCCGCGTGCTCTACACCGGGAAGCAGATGCAACTCGTGCTCATGGCACTGAAGCCGGGGGAGGAGATCGGCGAAGAAGTGCACGAGGATCGCGACCAGTTCTTCCGCGTGGAGCAGGGCGAAGGCGAAGTGTCGATCGACGGCAAGCGCACCCCCATCCGGAGCGACATGGCCATCATCGTCCCCGCCGGCGCACGTCACAACGTCACGAATACCGGCAAGGAATCGCTGAAGGTGTACACGCTCTACGCGCCGCCCGAGCACAAGCACGGCACCATCCACGCGACGAAGCACGACGCGGACACGCACGAAGAACATTTCGACGGGACGACCTCGGAGTAGGCCAGCGAAGCGGCGGCGAGGCAGACGGGTCGCCGGTCGCTATACTTCGCGACTGGCGGGCGATCGATGCGCCCGAGGAGTGTTCCTTGATCCACCCATACCTGAAGGACCAGCAGAATTCGCAGCTCGACGACGCCAGGACACTCGCGGCTGGCGTCGTATCCGAGAGTGCGGCGGCGGTCGATGAATCCGGTCAGTTCCCCAAAGCGAGCCTCGACGCTCTGGCCGGTGCCGGCCTCCTCGGGCTGTGCGTCCCGGCGGAGCTCGGCGGTTCCGGCGAATCGATGCGCACCTTCGCCGCGGTCGTCGAGGAGCTGGCCACCGCCTGTCCGTCGACGGCCATGATCTACGTCATGCACGTCACGGCGGCGCAGGCGATCGCGTCGTCGGCAACGATGGAAGAACGTGACGCGATCCTCCGCGAGATCGCGGCCGGCCGCCATCTCACCACCCTCGCCTTCTCCGAGACCGGCTCGCGCTCCCAGTTCTGGGCCCCGGTCTCGCAGCTGCAGTCGGATGGGAACGGCGGCTTCACCACCTCCGCGTCGAAGTCGTGGGTCACGTCCGCCGACCACGCTGACTCCTACGTCTCCAGCGCCCAGCGTCCCGGCGCCGGATCGCCTCTCGAATCGACCATCTATCTCGTGCGCCGCGGCACCGACGGCGTGCGCACGGCCGGCCACTTCCACGGCCTCGGACTGCGCGGCAACGACTCCTCTCCCGTGGCCATCGAGCAGCTCCATGTCGCCGCCGGTACGCTCATCAGCCCGCAGGGCGAAGGGGCGAACACGATGCTGCAGATCGTGCTCCCCTGGTTCTCGATCGGCACCGCGGCCATGGCGAACGGCATCTGCCGCGCCGCCGTCGACCGGACCGCGCAACACATGCAGACCACCGGCTTCGCCCACACTGGAACCGCGCTGCGCGACCTGCCGACGCTTCGCGCGCGTCTGGCCGACATGAGCGTCCGCCTCTCCCAGTCGCGCGCGCTCCTCGGCTACACCCTCGACGTCATCGAAAGCGGGTCGGAAGCCGCGCCGCTCTTCGTCCTGCAGTCCCGCCTCTCCTCGATCGAAGCGGCGACGGACGTGACCGACCTGGCCATGAAAGCGTGCGGCGGTGCCGCGTTCTCGAAGCAGGTCGGCGTCGAGCGCTTCTTCCGCGACGCCCGCGCCGGCTGGGTAATGGCACCGACCGCGGATCACCTCCGCGACTTCGTCGGCCGCGCACTCACCGGCCTGCCGCTGTTCTGAGGACCTCACTGATGACCGAAACCATTCTGCTCGGCGCCGTCGCCTACGATCCGAAGGTGGTCACGATCTGGGAAGGGATTCGCGACTACTTCAACGAGTCGGGCACACCGTTCGACTTCGCCCTCTTCTCCAATTACGAGCGGCAGGTCGAATCGCTGCTGGCCGGGCACGTCGACATCGCCTGGAACACTCCGCTCGCGCACGTGCGTGTCAAGCAACGCACCGGCGGCGCGAGCCTCTCCCTCGGCATGCGCGACTCCGACCGCGACTTCCACGCGAAGATCGTCGTGCGGAAGGACGCCGGCATCGCTTCGCTGCAGGACCTGCACGGCAAGCGGCTGGCCGTCGGCAGCCGCGACTCCACGCAGGCGCGCATCCTCCCGCTGCACTTTTTGAGAGAGGCCGGCGTCGATCTCGACCGCGTGCACATCCTCCCCTTCGACACCGACCTCGGGAAGCACGGCGATACCGGCACGAGTGAGCTCGACGTGCTGCACGCGCTCAGCGACGGAAGCGCCGACGCGGGCGCGGTCGGCGATCTCATCTGGGTGCTGGAGCAGGCGGCCGGCCATGTCGATCCTGACCGGCTCGAGGTGCTCTACACGACACCCGGCTTCGACCATTGCATGTTCGACGCGCTTCCGACGCTCTCCGCTTCAAAGCGCGAGGGCTTCGTCCGGTCGCTCTTTGCGATGCGGTGGGATAACCCCGTGCATCGCCGCCTCCTCGAGCTGGAAGGGCTGCACGAGTGGATGCCGCCGCGCGAGGAAGGCTACGAAAGCCTCATCGCCGCGCTTGCCGCCGAGCCCGCGCTGGCAGCGACCGGCTGATTCGATGACGGCCGGCGCGATCGCAGTTGACGGCGGCGACCTCCCCCTCGGCGGCGGGCTGCTGTCACTCGTCCGCCCAGCACTGACGCTGCTGGAGCCGGACGGTGTGCTGGCCGTCCTCTCGCGCAGCAGCTCAGTGGCCGAGGACCTGGCGTCGTGGTGCCGCGCCGAGCGGCACGAGTACCTCGGCGCGGAAGCAGCCGGCGACCGCATGACACGCCATCTCGTGCGCCGCGGACGCTTCTCCGTGCATCGCCCCGCCGTGCCTGTCGATCCACATCTGCCGGAGCGCGCCGACGCCTCCACCGGCTTCGCACCAAACGGCTCCGTCGTCGAGCCGGGCGGACCGCGTTATCCATTCGATTTAGTCGAGCGCGACCGCGTGACGGCGCCGGAAGTGGCGGAGCTGTACGAACAGGCGGTGGCCGCGCAATGGAGCGCCGCACGAGACATTCCGTGGAGCACGATCCCGCGCCACGAGGCGGCGCTGGAACTGGCCGTGCGGCAGGTGATGACGTTCCTCGCCGAGAACGAGCTCTCCGCCCTTTACGTGCCGTCGCGATTCATCGCACGCCTGCACCCGGCCTACGTCGGCGTCGCAATGTTCCTCGCCACTCAGATGCAGGACGAGTCGCGGCATATCGACGTCTTCCTCCGCCGCGCGCACGCCACCGGCTCTCCTCCGGCGATCTCCTCGGCCTCGACGTCGCGATCGCTGCATTCGCTGCTGGAGATCGACAACTTCACCGAGGCGTCGTTCCTGTTGTCGGTGCTGGGCGAAGGAACCTTCCTCGACCTCCTCGCCTTCGTCGAGCGCTTCGCACCCGACGAGGCAACCGCGGAGCTGGCGCGGCGCGCGCGCATCGACGAGGCCCGCCACGTCCACTTCGGACTGTCGCACGTGCGGCACGCCCTCGCGCACGACGGGACGCTCTACCCGCGGCTGGAAGCAGCAGTGCGGCACCGCGCCGCGACGCTCGCCGGCATCGGCGGCGTACCGGCGCCGGTACAGGATGCGCTCACCATCTACGCCGCGGGCGCCAGCGACCCGCGCCGCGTCGCCCGCGGACACGAAGCCTTCCGCGAGCTGCTCGCCACGATGCACGAAGGCCGCATCCGCCGCCTCCGCAGCGCCGGCTTCACCGCCGAACAGGCCGCGGCGATTTCGGATCTGCACACACCGAACTTCATGTGAGCATCATCCTGACATCCTGAGCCGCCACCGGTATGGAGTGCGGTAACGCGAGTTACCGCTCTGACTGCTTCTGTTCGTGCAGCAATCCGTGGCTGGTGCAATCTCGCCTCGCGGCACGAGCGAAGGCTGGACCTGCTCGCGTTGCAGGACGAACAAAAACAGTAAGAGCGGTAACTCGCGTTACCGCACTCCAAAAGAGGTCTGCAGACATTCGGGAGAGGATCAAAGCTTCGATCTTCGGTCGGGGTGCGCGCGGGAGCTCACCATTTACCCGCGATTCTTGGTTGTTCCAAATTCCAGCGCGAACTGGTTCTCGGGTCCGTCGTACAGGAGAGTGGCCAGCCGCAGAATATCTCGTCCGATGAGGCACTGGTATGGCACACCACCCATCGGCGCCTCAATCGCAAAGACATTCTCGACGACGAATCCTTCATCAAAATAGACGTTGACGTGATAGCGATCACACATGATCGCCCTGGTCGTCGATGGCGTACTGATCGGCGCCTTGCCTACCGGTTCGATGCGAAGGCGCGCCGCAAGCTCTGGAGTCAGTACGGTTGTGTGAGCACCAGTATCGATGAGTGCCGTTACTGAATGCGGTGCCGAGAGCTCTTTCCCGAACGGCGCAAATGCGGCGATCAGCTCACGCGATGGGCCAATCGCAACCTGGATCGACGGGCCAAGAGCCGCCAAATCCGTGACAGCACTTTTGTAAATGGGCACTCAAACACCGAGACTGAACGACGTGAAGATCAGAGGAACGTCCGCCTCGACAATGTGCTTGATTAGAAAAGGCTCATTCCCGATTTGCCGATACCCGGCGCGCGCGGCCTCTATTTCGGTGTCGAATATTCCGATCACCTCGGTGCCCTTAATGAGAACGTACTTTCCTGGCGCGCGCTCGAGTAGCTCAAGGCGCTGGCGTTCGAAGAACTCAACTTCTTCCTGAAGTTTGGATGTCGTTGCGGCTGGCATATCCGGTGGGTTCCCGTTCGTCTTATGCCGGGTCTATGTTGGTATGCTACCACCGCTTATCCTGCAATTCGCTGACGAGGCTCACGAATACCGCGATGACGAAGGGGAGCGTCAGCGCGAGAAATCCCCACGGGAGCAGGAACATGATCCCGAACGCCGGCGAGGTGAGGGCGATGAGTCCCCAGATGAGGAGCGTCATTCCGCGCCAGCTCTTGCGCTCGGGGAGGTTCCAGGCGGCGACGAGCAGCAGGATCGATCCAACCAGCACGCCGGAGGTGATGGCCGGGAGGAACCACGGTCCGACGAGCGAGCCGAACGTCGGCTTGTCGGCGATGACCAGAGCCGTGACGATCATCGCGAGCACGACCAGGCCGCAACCGGTCATGGCCAGGATCAACCAGAGGCGGCTCGGGCGCGCGGCGGCCATGGTTTCGGACATATGCATGTGGGCGAGGATACGCCCACATCGGCCTTAGGGCTTCGCCACCCGCTCCGCATTCTGTTCGTACACCGCCAGGTTCGGATCGCCGGTCGCCTTTCCGATTGCGGCGGCGCGGCGGTAGCTCGTCAGCGCCTGATCGCGCGCGCCGGCGCGCTCCTGCGCCTCGCCGAGGCTGTCGTAGACGTTTGCTGATTCCGGCCAGGTCTCCGCGTTCGCGCGGAAGACCTCGATCGCTTCCTGGACGTGCCCCGCCTGCAGCAGCCGGTAGCCGATGACGTTCGCGGTCTGCTCCGGAATCGGCAGCGCGAATCCGACCCGCTCCGAAGCCTTCGCGTAATGCTCGCGCGCGCGGGGGTACAGCTTCTTCGGGTCGTCGGTCGCGGGACCGAGCGCGAAACGGAATGGCGCGAATACCTTGCGCAGGCCAGCGTAGTGCGTGGGAAGCACCACCGAGCCGTGGTCCTCATCAGGAAAACGGACCGCCTCGAATTCGAGCGACTTCGGACCGCTCTTCTGCAGGAGCGCCTTCAGCGCGTCGAACTCGCGGTCGAGCTCCTCCCCTTCATTGCCGACCGACACCACCAGCGACACCGGCCGCTTCGCCGATTGCGCGCTCTTCACCCACTCTGATGCCCGCCGGTAAACGTAACGGTCGTCCCACGTCAGCGTCGGACTGACGGCGATGACGCCGTTGAAGATCCCCGGGCGCGTGAGGAACGCATGCATGGCGAAGAGGCCGCCGAACGAGTGTCCCGCCAGGACGCGGTATGGCTGCGTTCTGTAGTTCTTCTCGACGTACGGAATCACCTCGGTGGAAATGAAGTCGAGAAAACGATCGCCTCCGCCGCTCGTGGGAGTCGCGAATCCCTGGGCTGCTCCTCCCATCCTTTCGACTTTCGTCGGTGTGAGGTCGCGCGTCCGGTCGGTGTTGCTGATCCCCACCACGATGACCTCGGGCATGCGTCCTTCGCGAGCGAGAAAGTCCACGACGGCCGCCGTGTGGCCGATCTGCCGGTCGCCGTCGGTCATGTACAGCACGGGATACGCGCGCGTGCCGCCGGCATACGACGCCGGCGTGCGGACGAGGATCGTGCGCGTTTCGGTGAGCACCTTCGATTCGAGTTGGATCGCGACAGGGACGTCGGGGCGCGGTTGCGCCCCGACCGACGAGACCAGGACCACCACCAGGGCGCAGAGAGCAGCACGCATGAGCAGACGCCTCCTGGCGGCGATTCTAGGGCCGGGGGGCTGCCGCGGCGACGCGGTTCACGACTCGGTCACGACAATGTGTTCGCGGTGATACTCCTGGCTGGCGGCTGGTACGATCCAGTGCAAGGCGCAGCCCGCGGAGGAGACAGAAATGCCGTTGACGATCCGGCGAGCCGAGCGGCGCGATCTGCCCGCCCTCGGCCGCCTCGGTGCGATGCTCATGCGGACGCATTACGCGTTCGACCCGCAGCGGTTCCTGCCGCCCGGCCAGTCCGCGGAGAGCGGCTACGCGTGGTTTCTCGGCAACGTGCTCGACTCGCCCGACGGCTGCGTCTTCGTCGCGGAGGAAGCCGGCGAGATCGCGGGCTACGTCTACGTCGCGCTCGAGCCGCTCTCGTGGAAGGAGTTGCGCGGCCCGGCCGGCTTCATTCACGACGTGGCCGTGGCCGAGGAGACGCGCGGCGCCGGCGTCGCAAAGCAACTGCTGGCCGCGGGGATCGACTGGCTCCGCGAGCAGGGCGCGCCGCGCGTGATCCTCTGGACCGCCGCCCCGAACGACGTCGCCCAGCGCCTCTTCCGCGGCATGGGGTTCCGCGACACGATGCTGGAGATGACGCTGGAGCTGGAGGGGTAAAAACCAATCACGCGCTGGTGGACGCGAAGCTCATCCTCACCACCGCCCCCTCACCCGGGGTTCCGTTCAGGGCGATGTCGCCGCCGTGCAGGACCGCTACCTTCCTGGCCAGCGACAGGCCGAGGCCGAAGCCGCCGGGCTTGTTCGAGACGAATGGCAGCAGCAGGCGCGCGGCGTCGGCTTCGTCGAAGCCGATGCCGTTGTCCGTTACGGTGATTGACGGCGGCTGGTCCGCGATGGCGATCGCGATCCGGGCGGCGTCGCCGCGTTCCGCAACCGCGTCGACCGCGTTGCGCACGACGTTGTCGACGGCGCGTGCGAGCAGTGCGCGGTCGCCGTCGATCGAGGCGTGGCCGCCGACAGCGATCTGCACGGCGGCGGTTCCGCGGAGGCGCTCCACCACGTCGTCGGTCAGCTCGCGCAGGTCGACGCGTTCGACCTGCAGCGTCATCGGGCGGGCGAACGTCAGCAGCCGCTCCACGGCCGCGGTGAGCTGCGTGGCCTCGCTCTCCGCCGCGCGCAGGCGGTTCGTCGCCTCCGCCGGCAGCTCGTTGCGCAGCACGAGCTTCAGATAGCCGAGGATGGTCGAAAGCGAGTTGCGGAACTCGTGAGCGATGCCCGCCGCGATCTCGCCGAGCTCCGCGAGCGTCTGCATCGCACGGACGCGCGCTTCGAGCTGCCGGATGGGGGTGAGATCGGTGAACAGCGCGAGCATGCCCAGGAGCCTCGCGTTCTCGCCGAGGAGCGGGACCGCGGTGAGGCCGATGGCGGTGGAGCCGTGCTCCACTTCGATGCGCGATACCGTTTCGCCGCTCCGGATCGCCTCGCGCAGCACGGTTGCGAGCGGGGCGTCGCCCACCAGCTCCGCGATGTCCACCTGCGCATCGCGCTCCGGAGGCACGGCCAGGATCTCCCGCGCGGCGGCGTTCAACTGCAGCACGCGCGCATCGGGATCGAGCGCGATGAACCCCGAGGTGAGGCTGCGCGTCAGCGTGGCCGAGACCATCTCCAGCTCATCGGCGCGCGTCTTCTCCGACTCGTGCAGGCGTTTGAGCTCCGTCTCCTGCACTTTCAGGCGATTAATCGAGTCGCGGAACGTGGCGATGAGGTACGTCGTCTCGTCGGTCTGGTCGTCGCGGTCGCTCAGCTCGCGCGCCTGGTCGAGCATCTCCTCGATCGGCTTCGTGATGCGCGGCAGGTACATGACCAGCAGGAACATACCGGTCATCGCCGCGGCCACGGAGACGCTGGCGGTGGCGACGAACCGCCGCTGGATCCCGTCCAGCTCCGACTGGTCGAACGTCATCCGCACCAGCCCCGCCTCCGTCCGGCGGAGCATGGTCGTCTCCCCCTCCGCCGCCCCGAGCCGCAACCGCTGCCCGTCTGCACCCGTGACCTCGATGGACGCGATCTCATAGCGCGTCAGCGCGAGCAGCGCGCGGATGCGCACGTCCGCCGGAGTGGCGGCGCCGCCGATCAGCTCCGCCGCCGCATCCGCCGCCACGTTCCACCTCCGCAGCACCGCCCCCTGCGCAACCTCCGAGAACTGCTCGAGCACGAACAGCAGCGCCACGATCAGGATCAGCAGGAACCCGACCAGCACCACCAGGAACGAACGAACGTCCCGGCGAAAACCGATCTTCGTCAACCCACGGGCCGGGACTGGCGGCGTCATCGGACGGAAGTGTAGGGCGGAATGGTGCTGGTCGCGGGCTCATCACGGGTGGCGATCAGCGTGTATTGGCCGTCCGCCGTACCGTCACGAATCACCTCGATGTCATAACGCAGCTCCCGCAGAAACGCGCAGCACTGCTCGTGGATCAGATAGCCGTGCGTCGAGAGCAGGATCACGGGACGGTCGCGCGTGAGGGTCGCTGCGGCACCGGTGAGCACCGCGTGCTCTGCACCCTCGACATCGATCTTCATGAACCGAGGGGGAGAGATCCGGCCGGAGCTCACCAACTCATCGACCGTCTCGGTGCGGACCTCGAGATCGCCGGCGTCCGCCAAGCGTCCCATCGCGGCACTGGTGGCCGTCGCGAACCATGCAGCGCCGGACGACGAGGAAAGTGCCACCGGGAGGACGTACACCGCGGCGTGATTCGCTGCGATGTGCTTCCGGAGATACGCGAGATTGTGCGGGAGCGGCTCGAACGCGTAAACCGCGCCGCCGCGGCCGGCGAGCCTCGCCGCGAGCAGTGTGAAGAAGCCGACGTTCGCACCGATGTCGTACACGACATCGCCTTCACGAACCAGACGCGCGAATACCGCCTGCGTTTCGCGCTCGTAGATTCCGAGCCAGCAGCCGTGCGTCGCGGAGCCTGCGACCCACTTCCATCCCCTCAATGGCCCGCTGAGAATCGGGACCGTAGCGCCTCGAGGCACGAGCCGGAGCGGCAGGCGCGCAACCCGCGACAGCAGGCTCACGCGGGTGGTGAGGCGAGGCCCGCCGTCAGCGGCTGGGTGGCGCGCACTGTACCGGCTCTACGGAACCCCCACACGGCGAGTGCGGTGCCGACAATCGCTGCCACCGCGAGGGACTGGAGGAGAAATGCCACCACTGTCTCGGCCAGCGCGTCGCCAGCGGTGCCGGCTCCGGCGATGGGCGTGAGGCGGCTCGCGCCGGTGATGGCGCCCAGCACGGACCCGGCCCAGTTCGCGTATGCGGCGTACACCCACGCCCACATCATCACGGCCGACTGTCGCGCGCCGAGGGCGAACGATCCGGCGAGCGCGCCGAGGGCGATCAGGACCAGGCCGCCGGAGATGCCGACGACGTGCGCGGCAAGGCCGAGGCGCGGGTTGGTGAAGAAAGGCATTCCGAACCCGCTCAATAGGGCCAACAGGATGAGCACGAATCCCAATTGGATCTGGCGACGATTCATGGTCCCTCCGAGGTGTTGTGTATTCCGAAAGTGTAGCAGGGCGGCGACCTCTACTGCGGCACTCGCTGCGTCGGCCTTCCCTCGATCGCCGCGACGCGCGTCTGTAATTGCTTCACTTCGCGCTGCAGCACGGCGACCTGCCGCGTCAGTGAGGCGATGGCCTCATCGCTGGTGTTCGGTGCCGGCGCGTTCCTTTGCAGAAGCCTTTGCGTCACTTCGCGTTGTTGCGCGATCTCCTGGCGCAGGCGCTCCTGCCCGGCATTGAGCGCGTTTGCATTCCGTTCGACCAGGCCGCCGAGCGCGGCGACACGAGTCTCGAGGGCCGGCACTGCGGTCATCGACGTCTGGAGCGTCGTAATGTCGCTGCGCAGGGCGCCGGCCACCGAGGAGATGCGCGGCTCCACCACCTCCGCGATCTGGCGGGAAACGTTCTGCTGGATCAGCGGCTGCGTTCGCGCCACGACGTCGTTCGTGACGCTGGAGGCGATTTCATTGCCGACGCGCTGCGCCACGATCGGCGTGACGTCGGTGGCCAGCTGCTCCTTTTCCGTGGACGCGCCGGCGAGCGCGTAGGCGCCGATGGCCATCGGCACGAGCAGCAATCCCATGAACGCAAGCAGCACGCGTTTGCGGCGCGCGGCCTCGCGTGCCACCGCATCGTGAACCGATTCGTCGTAAGGCTCGATCGTCATCGGAATCCTCCCTCAGAACACATTGGACTTCAGCAGCAGGAGCAGTCCGCCGAACATGCTGATCCCGCACGCAAACACGATCGCGAGCTTCTCCAGGGGAATGTCGAGGAGCGCACCCGCGACCACTCCGGCGATGGTCGCCAGGGCAACCGTGGCGCCGGTCCCGAGGATCACCCGGTCTTTCCACTGATTCCGCTCGTGCCGGCCGCTGATCCAGAGGGTCGCGGCATCGCCCACCCACTTCTTGAGGTCCGAGATCGCGGCCACGAGCATCTGCGGCGTGTCGGTGAACCTGCGCACCCAGCTCCCGTCGCGAAAGGCGACAGCGCGTCCAACGAACGCGGCCTGCCGCGGATCGGCGTTCGGGCCGAGCGGATGCTTGACGTAGGCCTTCAGCTCTTTTCGCGCTGCCTTCGCGTACTCGTACTCCCACTCCACGATCGACGTGGCACGCCCCGGGTATTCGGTGCCGAAGGTGTCGCCGAGGATGAGCAGGAAGATCTCCGAGTTTTCGAGCACGTCGCGGAGCCGCTCTTCCGGCGAGGCGGAGCCGGCGGCGTCCGCTTCGTAGACGTACGCCTGCAGCCGGAAGTCCGGCAGCGCCTCGATCTGCTGCCTGAGGAGCTCGCGCTCGGCCGCAAATTCGCTGGTCGAGCTGATGAACACACGTGGGACGACGATGGACATCCGTTCTCAGGAGGGTCCGGCCAGCGGTTTCTCCTACCCTCGGCTGTCGCCATCACTCCACAGGGACGTGACCGATAAAGTGGGATTTCCGTCAAAACGCGGAGGATTGGCGCGCCGGGACGCGAGAGCGGACGCGGGCTCGAGGGCACCGGATTTTGCGGGAGGCTGACGCGTGCGGTGACGGCCGCACTGCCCACTGTCAGCGACACTGTACAGCGTCACCCGGAATCCCGATGTTCCCTGGGGCGTTCGCAAGGACGATTCCCCTCAACAGAAAGGTGTGCCTATGCCCCGCCGCGGGTTCATTGCCGTAGTCTTTTTGCTGGCGTTCGCCGCGCCGTTGTCGGCGCAGGTGACGTTTGGTGCGCAGACCACCAACACCGCCACGCTCACCAGCGTCGCGAGCACGACTACGTTCGGGCACACCACGGCGGTCACGACGAACCGCATCCTGCTGGTCGGCGTGCACATGAACATCCGCAACGCCACCGGCACCACGGTGTCGGGCGTCACGTACGGCGCGCAGGCCCTGACGCTGCTCGACGCCGTCACGGATGGCGTCGCCGATACGCGCACCGAGGTGTGGTACCTCCTCAATCCGCCCACGGGGCTGAACACAGTATCCGTCACGGCGGGAGGCATCACGCCGGGCAACAACGTAGAGACGTTCGTCAGCGCGACCACGTTCAGCGGTGTCGATCAGGCTGCCCCCGACACCGCCACCGCGACGGGCTCAGGCACCCCCGCCAGCGTCACGGTCACGGGCACCACCACCACCGACGCCGTCCTCGACTACCTGACCGTGCGCGAGACCGGCACGTCGACCGTCGGCGCCGGACAGATCCAGGCTTACAACAACTCCACCGGCGGCAGCGGCGACGACGTCCAGGCCTCGATGAGCGGACGCGGCGGCGTGGCGGGCAACACCACCATGACCTGGGGACTCACCGCGCCCGCCCGCCGCTGGACGCAGATCGGCGTCGAGCTCGACGAGGCCACGGCCGACGTCGAGGTGACGCAGAGCGCGCTCAACGACCCGGTCGTGCCGGGCGGCATCCTCACCTATACCTTCTTCATCGCGAACAACGGCCCGTCGAGCGCGACCGGCGTCACGCTCACCGACACCATCCCGGCCGCGACGACCTTCATCAGCTCCAACACCACCCTTGGCAGCTGCAGCGGCACGACAACCGTCACCTGCAACCTCGGGACGATGACGCTCGGCCAGGCCGCCACCGTCACGATCCAGGTGCAAGCGCCGCTCGCCGGCGGCCTGATCGCCGCCAATACCGGCACCGTGACGACCACCAGCACCGATCCCGCCACGCCGAACACCGCCAGCGCGCAGGCTTACTCGCTCGTGCAGGCCACGGTCTGCGGGACGCAGCCCGGCAAGGATGGTGCGGGCGGCACGCTGGCCGGGGTCATCAACTCCTACTGGCCCGGCACGGCCAACGCGGCAGTGGGCGCGACGACGATCACCGTCGGCGCGCGCCGCGGCGCGGCGGTCAGCATCACGGCGGGGGATCTGATCCTCGTCATGCAGATGCAGGACGCGGCCATCAATTCGAACAACGACGACCGCTACGGCAACGGGAACGGCATCGTGGGCGGCACCACCGGCATCGGCGCCGGCTACACGAACGCGAACAACTCCGGCCGCTATGAATACGCGATCGCCACGAACACCATCGGCGCCGCGGGCGGCAACCTGACCTTCACCGCGGTCGGCGGCGGCAACGGCCTGATGTACGCCTACACGAACGCCGCGGCCATCGCAACGCAGGGGCAACGCCGCTTCCAGGTCGTGCGGGTTCCGCAGTACACGACCGCCACGCTCGGCGCGACGGTCACCGCGGCGGCCTGGAACGGCACCACCGGCGGCATCCTCGCCTTCGACGTGGCGGGCGACCTGGCCCTCGGCGGCGTCACGGCCAACGTCAATGGCCTCGGCTTCCGCGGCGGCGCCGGCCTGCAGCGCGCGGGCGGAGGCGGCGGCGCGACCGACGTCGATTACCGCGCGGCCTTTGCGTCGAACGCGCATGGCGTCAAAGGCGAAGGCATCGCCGGCACGCCGGAGTGGGTGCTCGACAGCGGCGCGAACCTCGACGTCGGCCCTCAGGGCTATCCGAACGGCGACTTCGCACGCGGTGCGCCCGGCAATGCGGGCGGCGGCGGCACGGACACGGATGTCGCGCTGAACCAGGAGAATTCCGGCGGCGGCGGCGGCGCGAACTGGGGCCGCGGCGGCGGTGGCGGCAACTCGTGGCAATCCAACGCGCCCACCGGCGGCTTCGGCGGCGCTCCGTTCTACAACTCCCCCGGCCGCGTGGTCCTCGGCGGCGGCGGCGGTGCGGGCGCGCGCAACAACAGCTCCGGCATCGCAGCAGCCGGCGGAGCGGGCGGCGGCATCGTGCTCGTCCGCGCGGGGCGGATCACCGGCACCGGCACCATCACCGCGAACGGCGCGGCTGCCTTCAACACCACCGCGAACGACGGTGGCGGCGGCGGCGGCGCGGGCGGCTCGGTGGTCATCCTCTCCCGCGGGGGCGGTCTCGGCGGACTGACGGTCCAGGCCAACGGCGGACGCGGCGGCAATGCGTGGAGCACCGAGCCGGCAGGCGGCTTCCCGGGCGCGCGTCACGGCCCCGGCGGCGGCGGTGGCGGCGGCTACATCGCCCTCAACGGCAACGCGGCGGCAACGTCGGTCACCGGCGGCGCGCCGGGAATCACCACGACGGCCAACGATACCTTCGGCGCGCAGACGGGAGCACCGGGCAACGTCCTGCTGACGGCCTCCTTCGACGAGATCACCGGCGTCAAGTCGGGCTGCGTGGACATCTCGGTCTCGAACTCGGACTCCCCCGATCCGGTCGACGCGGGCAACAACATCACCTACACCCAGGCGGTCACCAACAACTCGACCACCGTCCCGGCGCAGCAGGTCACGCTCACGCAGACCACGCCTCCCGGCACGACCTTCGTCTCGATGACTCCGCCCGCAGGCTGGACGTGCGGGACGCTACCGGCCGTGGGCGGCACCGGCACGATCACCTGCACCGCAAACAACCCGCTCGCGGCGGGCGCGTCGAGCGGCAACTTCGTCCTCGTGGTCGCCACCTCCCCTTCGCTCGCGGACGGCTCGACCATCACGCAGCCGGTCACGACGGCGACGTCGAGTCCCGAGCCGAACACGGCCAACAACACCGCATCGGCCACGACCACCGTCCGCCGCCGCGTCGACATCGCGGCCACGAAGGTGACGAACAGCCCGGGCGCAGACGGCGCATTCGCTCAGGGGGAGACGCTCATCTACACGATCGGCGTCACGAACAACGGCCCGTCGCGCGCGACCAACGTGGTCATGACCGACCCGCTCCCGGCCGGCTTTGCGTTCGTCAGCGTCGTGCCGGGCGGCCCGACCTGCACGCAGGCGAGCGGCACCGTCACCTGCACGTACGCGGTGATGGATCCGGGCGCGGTGAACAACATCACCATCACCGGCACGATCACGGTCGCGCAGACACAGCTCATCAACACCGCCAGTACCACGCGCACCGAGATCGACACCAACGCCACCAACAACAACGCCACCGCGATCGCGAACGTCCTCGCGCCGACGGTCGTGCACATGTTCGAGATGAGCGCGGTGCAGGACGACAAGGGGAAGGTGCTGGTGTCCTGGACCACCTCCTTCGAGGCCGAGAACCTCGGCTTCAACGTCTATCGCGAGACCAGCGCCGGCCGCGAGAAGGTGAACAAGCAGCTCATCGCCGGCTCGGCCCTGTTCGCCGCAAAGCGCGAGCTGACCTCCGGCCGCAGCTACCGTTGGAAAGACCGCCTGAAGAACGGCGCGTTCGCGCAGTACTACGTCGAGGACATCGACCTGCACGGCGTGCGCACGCTCCACGGCCCGGTCACACCGCTGCTGGCCGCGGCAGTGCCGGAGACCGCGAACACCGACACCCTCGCGGAGCTCGGCTCGACCGGCGGGATCTTCGTCTCGCCGCGCGGCCTCGGCGCGCCGCAGTATCCCGTCATCAAGCCCACCCGCAAGCAGCGCGAGCAGCAGTGGGACCTGGCCTCGCAGTCCGCCATCAAACTGATGGTCACGCAGGAAGGGTGGTACCGCGTCACGCTCGCCGAGCTCGCCGCGGCCGGCTTCACCCCCGGCCATAAGCTCGCGCTCTTCACCGAAGGGGTGGAGCAGCCGATCCTCGTGACGAATGACGCCGTCGAGTTCTACGGCGCCGGCTACGACACGCCGTCGAGCGGCGCACGCGCGTACTGGCTGACGAATGAGAAAGGTACCGGCATCCGCATCCGGAACGACAAGACGAAGGGCTCGAAGCAGTCCATCGCCCGCACGCCGTTCACCTACGAGCGGATCGAGCGGACCGTCTTCTTCACCGCGCTGACGAACAACGGCGACCGCGAGAACTTCTTCGGCGCGATCGTCACGAACTGGAGCGCCACGCAGGAGCTGTTCGTCGAGAACGCCGACCGCACCGCGTCCGATGCGACGCTCCAGCTCGTGCTGCAGGGTGGCTCCGACGGCGAGCACCGGGTGCAAATGACCCTCGGGCAGACCGACCTCGGCATCGCCACGTTCAACGGCCTCGCGCGCCACGTCGCGAACGTCGCGATCCCGCTCGGCGCGCTCGCCGACGGCGCGAACACGCTCACGCTGGCCGCGCTGAACGGCGACCTCGACGTCTCTGTGGTCGAGTCGCTGCGCCTCACCTATCCGCACCGCCTCCTCGCCGACGACAACGCGCTCAAGGTCACGCTCGCCAGCGGCCAGAGCGCGACGGTCGGCGGCTTCACCTCCGCGCGCGTCCGCGCCATCGACGTCACCGATCCGGCGGATCCGGTCGAGCTGAACGTTGATTACGACAAGGACTACGCAAACGGCAACGCCACGGTCGCGGCCACGGGCAAGAACGGCGGCACGCGAGCCATCCTCATGATCGGCGACTCGCGCATCCTCGCGCCGGCGCAGCTCGTCCCGAGCCGTCCGTCGACCTGGAGCTCGACGAAGAACACGGCCGATCTCGTGATCGTCACCGCGCGCGCGTTCGCCTCCGCCGCCGAGCCGCTGAAGCAGCGCCGCGATCGCGAGGGCGTCTCCACGACCATCGTCGACGTGCAGGACCTGTACGACGAGTTCAACTTCGGCCAGCGCGGCCCGAACGCGATCCGCTCCTTCCTCGAGCGCACCCGCGACTGGAAGCGCGCACCGAAGTACGTCCTCTTCCTCGGCGACGCGAGCATCGACCCGCGCAACTACCTCGGGCTGGGCGCGTTCGATTACGTCCCGACGAAGCTCGTCCCCACCTTCTACATGAAGACCGCCTCGGATGAATGGTTCGTGGACGGCCTGCAGCTCGCGGCCGGCCGTCTCCCCGCGCGCACCCTCGCGGAAGCCGAGACCATGATCCGCCGCATCGTCGAGCGCGACACGGCCGGCAACGACGCGGTCTCGTTCATCACCGACTCCGATCCCGAGTTCGACTTCGCCGCCGCGGCGCAGGAGCTCGGCACGCTCGTCCCACCAGCGCTGACGCAGATGTACGCGCAGAGCGCCACCAGCGCCACGTTCAACTCCCTGCTGCTGACCTACATCGGCCACGGCTCGGTCGACTTCTGGAACGCAGGCGGCTTCACCGGCGGTGGAGCGGCACAGCTCACCAACAGCAAGCTCCCGATCGTCGCAGGCATGACCTGCCTCAACGGCTATTTCCACGACGTCTACATGTCCAGCCTCGCCGAAGCGCTGCTCACCAACCCCAACGGCGGAGCGGTGGCCGTGTGGACCTCGTCCACGCTCACCGAGCCGGTCCCGCAGCTGGAGATGGCCCGCGCCTTCTACACGCACCTCTTCAGCGGCGCGACCATCGGCGAAGCGGCGACACGCGCGAAGACGGCGACCACGGACGCGGACGTCCGCAACTCGTGGATCCTGTTCGGGGACCCGAGCATGAAGTTGCGGTAAGGCTTATGGAGTGCGGTGACCGCACCGCACTCGAAACTAGATGAGCAGCAACCGCACGTACACGTCCATCAGGTCGGCGCCGAAGAACAGCACGACCAGGAAGGCGATGCCGAGGAAGACGCCGAAGGGGAGCGCGACCTGCATTCCGTCGGCGCCGCTGCGCATCATGACGAAGAGGCCGACCACGGCGCCGGTGATCGAGGCGAGGAGCAGGAGCGGGAAGAGCGGCTCCCAGCCGAGGACGGCGCCGAGCATGGCCATCATCTTCACGTCGCCGAGGCCCATGCCCTCGATCTTGCGCACCAGCTTGTAAGAGAGGCCGATCACGAGCAGTACGCCCGCCCCGGCGGCGGCACCGGCGACCGACTCGAGCAGCGTCGAGGAGAGCGTGAGGCCGGGGTAGGACGCGCCGAGGTGTGTTGCGCCGATGAGCAGGCCGATGGCGACGCCGGGGAGATCGATCACATCGGGCAGGATCTGGATGTCGAGGTCGATGTAGATCAGCACGATCGTCATCGACACCAGCGCCGCGACCGCGACGAAGCCGGGCGTCAGGCCGGTGCGCTGGAAGACGGCCACGTAGAAGAGCGCGTTCGCGAGCTCGACCAGCGGGTAGCGGATGTCGATCGGGCCGCGGCAGGCGCGGCATTTTCCGGCCAGCCAGAGCCAGGCCAGGATGGGGACGTTGTCGTACGGCTTGATCTCCGTCGAGCAGTGCGGGCAGCGGCTGGGCGGGAAAACGACCGATTCTTCACGCGGGTAGCGGTGAATGACGACATTGAGAAAGCTCCCGATGATCGCGCCGAGGCCGAACGCGAGAGCGAGGTAGAACCACGTCATGCGCGGGCGATTGTAGATGACGCAATGCGGCGCACCGGCCTGACGTTATGATGCGCGCTCGCTTCAGGGAGGCGAATGGGGTCTGGTGGCTCCCGCGGTCTTCAAAACCGTTGTTTCGGCGCGGAAGCGTCGAAAGGTTGGTTCGATTCCGACACGCCTCCGCCAACGCGCTTCGCGCGGGCATCAGGCGTCAGGCCTCTGGGACTTGCCGCCTCAGGCAACTGCCGCCCAGGCGAAACACCCCGGAAGCCCGACGCCCACGTCACTGCTTCGGCGCGTCCGTCAAGAACCCCACCTTCTGCGCCCCCGCCTCGTGCGCGGCGTCCATGGCCTGCACGGCGCGGTCGAAGGTCAGCTGGTCCTCGGAATTGATGAACACCACCCGCTCGTCGGCGGGGCGCGACACCATCTGCCGCGCTACCGCGTCGCGCAGCGCTTTCACGTCCGCCATCTTCTGGGTGTTGAGATAGACGCCGTCGCGCTTGACCGTGATCACGAGCTGGTTCTGCGGCGTGTCGGGCGGCGGCGCCGCCAGCTCCACCTTCGGCGGCACCTCCACGTCCAGGCCCATCTGCAGGATCGGGCTGGCCACCATGAAGATGATCAGCAGCACCAGCACCACGTCCACGAGCGGCGTGATGTTGATCTCGGAGCGGACGCCGGCACCTCCTCCTCCGAATGCCATTACGTTCTCCCCTTCGCGATCTCGCTGCCCGCCTGCGCGTTCTCGGTCATGATCGCGACGCTCGTGAATTCCGCCTCGTTCGCGGCGCGCATCACCTCGCGCACCTTCCCGAAGTTGATCCGCTTGTCCGCCTTCAGCATGACCGTGCGCGCCGGATCCTTCTGATGCTCGGCGCGCAGGTACGTCGCCAGGTTCTTGTCCGGGATCCAGTTCTGGCCGACGAATACCGAACCGTCGGCCTTCACCGAGATGATCAGATCCGTCTGGTCGCCCGGCTTCTTCTCCGCGTGCGGCCCGCCCGGAAGCTGCACGTCGACCCCCTGCTGCAGCATCGGCGTGACGACCATGAAGATGATGAGAAGCACGAGACAGACATCGACGAGCGGGGTGACGTTGATGTCACCCTTCACCTCGTCGGGACTGCCGCCGCCGGCACCGAATGCCATCGGTCGCCTCCCCTAGACGCGCGCCTTCGCGCGCGCCTCGTTCTTCATGAAGTAGTCGATGAGCTGAGACGCGGAGTTCGACATCTCGACGTTGAAGCGCTCGATCTTGTTCAGGAAGTAGTTGTACATCCAGACCGCCGGAACGGCGACGAAGAGGCCGAGTGCGGTCGCCGCGAGCGCTTCCGCGATACCGGCCGACACGGCGCCGAGACCGCCCGAGCCGCTGAGTGCCATGCCCTGGAACGCGCCGATGATGCCGATGACCGTGCCGAAGAGTCCGATGAACGGCGCGGTGGTCGAGATCGTGGCCAGGTTGCCGAGGCCCTTCTTCATCTCCGCGGAGGTCATCAGCGCCTCGCGGTCGATGGCGCGCTTGCCGGAGTCGACGATGTCGAACCCGGGAGGAAGATCCTGCGAGGCCTCGTACTGGAACTCGGTCAGTCCTGCGGCGAGCACGCGCGCGAGATGGCTGTGCCGGAACTTCTTGTCCTTGGCGAAGTTGATGGCTTCGCCGAGCTTGTGCTGCTTGAGCAGCGGCGTGATGCCGAGCGCGACCTGCAGCGACTGCTTCTTCGCCTGCTGGAACCGCCACAACCGCTCCACGGCGATGGTCAGGGACCAGATCGACATGATCAGCAGCACGATGATGACGCCCTTACCGATCGGCGTCGCCGCGTTCCACATGCCGAGGATGCTGAATTGATGTTGTACGTCGTCCATGATGCTTCCTTCTCTCCTCTTTTATTCGAGCCGGAAATTGACCGTGAGGTTGTAATACACAGCGACCGGTTGCCCGTTGAGCGTGCCCGGTCGGAACTTCCATTGCCGGATTGCGGCCAGCGCCTGCTGGTCGAGTCCCATCGGCAGCGGCTTGAGGATGCGCGCTTCCGTGACGTTCCCCTGCTTGTCGATGACTGCCTCGATGATGACCACCCCTGCGATGCGAGCCTTGCGTGCGATCTCCGTGTAGTCGGGATCCACACGTGTGACGATGACCGGGGCCTTGACGTTCCCGCCGACCCGGATCGGACTGTCGCCGGTCGCGCCGAGCTGGCCGCCGAGCTGTCCACCGAGCTCGCCGCCGACCACTCCGCCGATCACACCACCGACCACGCCACCGACCACGCCCCCTTTGACGCCGCCGACCACTCCGCCCGGTACGCCGCCGTCGTCTTCGTCTCCGGTGCTCGGCACGTCGGCCACTTCAGGCACGTCCTGCGGCACGTCGGTCGGCTGGCGGAACTCCTGGCGCTGCGGGGTTTCGCGCGGCGTCTCGACTGTCCTCGGCCGCGTGGCGCCGCTGTTTGAGGCCGGAGGCGGAGGCGGGGGTGGAGGGGGCGGCGCGGAGGCGACCACGAAGGCCTCCATCGGCTTCTCGTCTTCCTCGGGGAGCTCGTCCTTGTAATACCGGGCCGCCGCGAGTAACGCTCCGATGAACGCTAAGTGAATGACAGCCGAGATGACTACCACCAACGTAATCAAGCTGACTTTCTGCTTGTCTCTCCCCGCCGACTCGATCAGTACATCGCCGAACATCGTGTGCTCCTCGCGTTGCCGAAGCAACGAACTCTGCCGAACTAGTGCCAACCACCCATGACTGATGATTTGACACGCGGCATCGCGAGGAGGAAACCGTGCTGCAGGGGAGGGCGTCAGGCTTCAGGCTTCAGGCTTCTGGGGTGCTGCGGCTGGCGGCACCTGACGTCCAGGGCGTAACACCCCAGAAGCCCGACGCCTGACGCCAACCACCCACACTACGGCAGCGGGAACGCCTCGAACTCCCGCACGACCTGCGTCGAATCGCGCTCGATGTCCTTCTTCCAGATCGCGCACGTCTTCGTGTCCTGAACCGTGACGGTGTAGTACGAGCTCGTCGAACCGACGACCCAGATCCAGTATTGGTTGTTGATGCCGACGCCCTTCGTCATCTTGATCATCGTCTCCACCGAGCCCGGGAAGAAGTCGAAGAACGAGAAGAAGGCGTACTCGATCAGCGGGCCGTACTCCGGATGCGTCTGCGCCACGTTCTCGGTATAGCGGATCGGCTTCCCATCCCCGGAGAGCCCCATGTACGGGTCCTGGAACGTGACCGTGACTTTGAAACGGTTGTTCAGCAGGCAGGCGGTGGTGTTGTTGGGCGTGCAGGCGGCACACGCCGGCGCCGGATCGAGGTACGGCTGCAGCAGCGCGTACGACGCCGAAAACGCGCCGTCGACCTCGCGGTTCGCGCGGTTGCACGGGTTGTTCGGCTCGGGGCCGCACGCACCCTTCAGCTGCCCGACGATGTAGCCGTCGCCGCGCATCACCGGCGCGCCGGAGCTGCCGACGTCGGTCGCGCCGGCGGTGGGGGTGGAGTAGAGGAACGACTGGCGCGGCGACGACGAACAGGTCTCGCCGCTGGTAGTGACGGCCGAGGTGGAGTAGCGCTGCGGCACGCCGAGCGGGTGCGAGATGTGGAAGAGCTGCGTCCCCTCGGCCGGCACGGCCGCGTCCCATCCGAGGAACGTGCGGTTCGGCGGCAGGTTGTTGAGGCGGAGGAGCGCCACGTCGGTTGCGCCGGACGAGGCGAGCAGCGTCGCGCCGTTCGACTTCGGCAGCGAGTCGAGCGCCGGCGCGGGGCCGTTGCACGTGGACGAGCGGAAGTCCCAGTACGCCTCCACGCTCGACGCGCTCGTCGCGTTGCGCACGCAGTGATTCGCACTCAGAAAGTACGGCGTACCGTCGTTTTTGCTGTTGTTCACCAGGCCGCCGGTGCAGGCGTAGACGCCGGTGCCGGCGACGAAGGTATAGAAGGAGATTGCGCGATCGAGCCCGTTGCCGGTGCTGTGGCAGGAGACGTCGCTGATGCACTCGCTGCCGCTCGCGACCACCTCCGAGTACGGGCGGATGTCGGCCACGCCGCCGATGCGGAACGCCGCTTCGCCCGGAGCGTCGACCTCGATCGTGGCGGTGTCGCCGGCCACGCTCGGCGTCCAGAGCCGGCGCTCGTGCGCGAGCGAGCCGTCGAACGCGACCGCGTCGCCGCTCGGGCCGTAGATCCAGAGGCGCGCCCCTGCCGGCAGGTCGACGTCGTCGAGACGCACACGCACGCGCGCCGCCCCTTCGACCTGCACGCTGCCGCGCCACCGGAAGCGGGCATCACTGGCGATGGAGGTGATGGCCACCGGCTGCACCTCGCGCACGATCCCGAGCTCCGCCGGACCATCGCTCCTCGCGTTCGCGGCCCGCAGCGCCGCGATGTCGCTCGCGCTCGCGCCCGTCGTCTTCACCAGCACGCTGGCCCGGCCGTTGGCGCGCAAGGGTGGCCGCGGCGCGACGATCGCCGCCGCTTCCATGCGGCCGCGAAGCGGCGGGAGCACTTGCGTTGCGAACAGAGCAGGAGCCGTGAGCAGGAACACGAGCGAGGCGAAGCGGACCATGTGCGAGTTATTTTACTCGATGCGCGTGTCGGTTAAAATTACCGCATGCCATCACGCGCCCCGGCTGCCGGATCGCGGCCACCGGTGTCGCTCACGTCGCTGGTCGGACGGGAGCGCGAGCTTCGCGATCTCGAAGCGCTCCTGGCCGGGCAACGGCTCGTGACGCTGACAGGCGTCGGCGGGAGCGGCAAGACCCGGCGCAGCGGAGCTCGCGCTGCGGCTCGACTGGCAGCGCGCCGACAGCGTCACCTGGGTCGAGCTCGCGCCCTGCTCCGATCCGCTCGCGGTCGCGCATCGCACCGCCGCCGCGCTGTCGCTGCGCGCAACGCAGGGCTGCGGCACCACGGAGGCCGTGATGGAGGCGATGGTGGAAGCGATGGTCGACGCGCTGCACGGCCGCGACCTCCTGCTCGTGCTCGACGACTGCGAGCACCTCATCGACGCTTCCGCGGAGCTCGCACGCACGCTGCTCCTCCGCTGTCCGAAACTGCGCATCCTGGCCACCAGTCGGGAGCCGCTCGGCGTGGCCGGCGAGCATGTCTGGCCGGTACCGCCGATCGCACCGCACGAGGCAGTGCAGCTGTTCTCCGAACGCGCGGCCGCGGTCGATCCTTCGTTCCTCCCGGCCAGTCATGCGCCCGCGGTCTCGGAGATCTGCCGCCGCCTGGACGGCATTCCGCTCGCGATCGAGCTCGCCGCCGCGCGGATCCGGGTGCTCACGCCGGAACAGATCGCGGCAAAGCTCGAGGACCGCTTCGCGATCCTCACCGGCGGCGCGCGCACGACCATTCCCCGCCACCGCACGCTGCGCGCGGCGATCGACTGGAGCTTCGCGCTGCTGGCGGCCGAAGAACAGACGCTGCTGGCGCGGCTCTCCATCTTTCCCGGCAGCTTCTCGCTCGAAGCGGCCGAAGCGGTCTGCGGCGCGAATCTCGACCTGCTCACCGGCCTGGTCGACAAGTCGCTGGTCGTGACGACCAGCCGCCACGGCGCGGTGCGGTATTCGCTGCTCGAAACGATCCGGACATACGCGGCGGAACGCGTCACCGCAGAGGACGCGGCCTCCCTGCGCCGCCGCCACGCGCTCGCGTTCCTGGCGCTGGCCCGCGACGCGGTCGTCGATCCGATGGGAGCGGTCATGTCGCGCCTCGACTGCCTCGACAGCGAGCATGACAACGTCCGCGCCGCGCTGACCTGGAGCCTCGAGCACGAGCCGGACGCGATCGCCCTGCCGCTCGCCGCGGCGTTCCGCTGGTACTGGTATTACCGCATCCTCTGGAGCGAAGGGCTGCGCTGGCTGGCGCGCGTCCTCGAGCGCTCGTCGGACAGCATCTCCCGCGAGCGCGCCGGCGCACTTGCAGGCGCGGGGACGTTCTCGACCTATACCGGCGACCTCGCTGCCGGCCGCCGCTGGCTCGAGGAGGCGGAAGCGATGTGGCGCACGCTCGGCGACGAGCGCGAGCTCGCGCTGACGCTCTCCTCGCTCGCACAACTCCTGACCAACGCGGGGGAGCTCGAGGCGGCAGCCGCGCGCGGCGCAGAGTCGGTCGCGCTCGCGCGGAGGAGCGGGACGCAGTACGACATCGCGTACTGCCTCACCAACGCCGCGGCCTTCGTCGCTCAGCGCCGCGGTGCGCTCCAAGACGCAGACCGCGCGTACGCGGAAGCGGAGGGCATCTGGTCGGCGACGAAGCATCCCCTCGGGCTGCCGTTCGTGCTGAGCGCCCGCGCATTGCTGGCCTTCCGCCGCGGCGACCGGGCGTCAGCAGCACGACTCGCGCGTGAGACCCTGCTGCAGGCGCGTCCGCTGCGCTACGTCTGGTTCTCCGCGCGGGCGCTGCGCGTGCTCGCCTTCGCCAGCAGCGCCGACCTCCCGCGCGCGGCGCGGCTCCTCGGCGCCTCCGACGCGATGCTGCGCACGATCGGCGCGCGCATGCTGGACCACGAGAAGAGCGAGCACGAACGGCTGATGGCGACGCTGCGCGCGTCGCTCCCGCCCGACCAGCTCGAGGCGGCGTTGTCCGCGGGGAGCGCTCTCTGCTTCGACGAAGCGTGTGAGCTCGCGCTGGCAGTTCAGGCGATACCGTCCGAGATCGCGACCGCCGGCGAAACGGCGCTGCTGCACGTCGGCGACCTCGGTCCGCTGCAGGTCACGCTCGGCGGTAAGCCGCTGGCGAGCGAAGGACGGGCCTCGCAGCGCGCGCGCGAACTGCTCGTCTTCCTTCTCGCCCGTCCTCACGGCGCGACCAAAGAGGAAGTGGGCGTGGCGTTCTGGCCGGACGCGACGACCGAGCAGGTGAAGAACTCGTTCCACGTGACGCTCCACCGCCTGCGCAAGCTCCTCGGCGGTTCCGAGACCGTGGCCGCCGACGGCGCGCGCTACTGCATCGCCATCCCGTACAGCGTCGCTTCGCGGCGCTTCGAGAGCGAGCTCACCGCCGCGCTGCGGCAGCCGGACGCCGGGCGTCTCGAAGCCGCGCTCGCGCTCTACACCGGCGATTTCCTGCAAGGCGAAGATGCGGGCGAATGGTGCCTCCCGATCCGCGCCCACCTCCGCCAGCTCCACCTGCGCGGCCTCTTCGCGCTTGCGCAGGCCCACGAGTCGCGCGGCCGCTACACCGACGCCGCCGAGACCTACAGCCGCGTCCTCTCCCGCGACCCGTTCCACGAACCGGCCGCCCGCCAGCTGATGATCTGCCGCGCCCGCCTCGGCGCCCGCTCCGAGTCGATTCTCGTCTACCGCCAGCTCGAACAACGCCTCCGCGACGACCTGCAGGCCACCCCCGAGCCGGAGACGGCGACGCTGTACAGAAGGTTGCGGCAGAACGAAGCGGTGTAGAAGCGGGCGCCAGGCTTCAGGCTTCCGGGCTTCTCCGGCTCGCGGGAAGTGTCTCGTCAGCCGCAAAATCCCAGACGCCCGGCGCCTGAAGCCTGTTGTTACAAATCCAACAACACCTCCCTGTAATCGCTCGGGTAAACCTCGGGTAATCGCCCCTTCCTACCTTGCTCGCAGACAAGCAACGGAGGAGACGATGAACCGAATCAGTCGAAGAGAAACCATCACCCTGGCCGCCGCGACGCTCGTCGCATCGCTGGCCGTGATCGTCGCGGCCAACGCGTCCAAACCCGCACCGGCGCCACAGACCGCGCGCTTCTCGCGCACCGAGCAGGTGCAGCGCGGCAAGTACCTGGTGACCATCGGCGGCTGCCACGACTGCCACACGCCGTGGATCGTGCAGAAGGACGGCAAGCCCGGTCCGGACATGAGCCGCCCGCTTTCCGGCCATCCGCAGCAGTTCCGGATCGAGTCGCCGGCGCAGCTCACGTCCGACCGCTGGGGCGTCGCCATCGCGCCGACCAACACCGCGTTCTCCGGCCCGTGGGGCGTCAGCTTCGCGGCGAACCTCTCGCCCGATCCGATGACCGGTACCGGGATCTGGTCGTTCGACATCTTCAAGAACACGATCCGGAACGGCCGGCACTGGGGTGTGGCGCGCCCGCTTCTGCCGCCGATGCCGTGGTTCAACTACCGCGAGATGACCGACCAGGATCTCGCCGCCGTCTTCGCCTATCTCCGCACCATCAAACCGACCCGCAACGAAGTCCAGCAACCGCTTCCGCCAGTCCAGAACTGACCACTACTACTCAAGGAGAAAAAGACCATGAACCGCAAGAAGATCCTCGTCGTTGGTGCCACCGGTGCGCAGGGCGGCAGCGTTGCCCGCGCCCTCCTCACGCGCGGCCGTTTCGATGTCCGCGCGCTGACCCGCAACCCCGCCCCCCCCGCCGCCCAGGAACTGCGCGCGCTCGGCGCGGAGCTCGTGCAGGGCGATCTCGATGACCCGGCCAGCGTCCGCGCCGCGGTCGAGGGCTGCTACGGCGTCTTCGGCGTCACGAACTTCTGGGAGCACTTCCAGCGCGAGGCCGAGCAGGGACGGAACCTCGTGGCCGCCGTCGCCGATGCCGGCGTGCAGCATTTCGTCTTCAGCACGCTGCCGCCGGTCGAGAAGGCGACGAACGGTGCGTTGCGCAGCCCGCACTTCGACATCAAGGCCGAGCACGAGGAGTACGCGCGCAGCCTCGGCGTCCCGTCGACGTTCGTCCACGTGCCGTTCTATTACGAGAACTTCCTCTACTTCTTCCCGCCGCGTCCCGCGGGCGACGGGACGTACCAGTTCGGCTTCCCGCAGGGCGAGACGCCGCTGGCCGCGATGTCGGCCGCCGACGTCGGCCTGATCGTCGCGCCGGTCTTCGAGCAGCCGGACACCTATCTCGGACAGGTGCTGAAGCTCGCCGGCGATGAGCTGCCGGCGGCGGAGTACGCCGATGCCATGAGCCGCTCCACCGGTGCCGACATCCGCTACAACTACGTCCCCCGCGAGACCTTCGCCGCCCTCGGCTTCCCGGGAGCCGAAGACCTGGCGGACATGTTCGAGTTCTATCGCCTCCACATCCCGAGCCGCAAAGGCGACGTCGAGACCTGCCGCGCCGTCGCGCCGGAGCTCCAGAGCTTCGACGCCTGGCTGGAGAAGAACCACGGCACGCTGAGGGCGATGCTCGGCCACGCGGCGTAACGACGGAGTCATCGAAGGAGTGCGGCGAGTGGCGTCGCCGCACTCCTGATTGCATACTTACCGCATGGCACAGTCGAACGTGATCCAGGGGTACTTCCCGCATGGGAACGGGCGGACCACACCTTTGCCGCCGCAGCTCGCCAACTTCGCACGCGGTGGAGGGCAGCCGTTGCCGCCCGCCATCCAGCGGCAGGTCGAGACGGCGTTCCGGACGAGCTTCGCGGACGTGCGCGTGCACGTCGGACCGCAGGCGGCGGCGATCGGCGCGCTCGCGTTACGCACGGCTCGAACGTTTACTTCGCGCCCGGCCAGTACGACCCTCATACCGCGCGCGGGCAGCGGGTGCTGTGGCACGAGCTCACGCACGTCGTGCAGCAGAAGAGGGGACTGGTCCGCAATCCGTACGGCACCGGCGTCGCCGTCGTGCACGACCGGATGCTGGAAGCGGAGGCGGAGCGAATGAGTCTGCAGGCGGGGCGCATGCAGCCGCCGACCCCGCGTGTTGCCACCATGCAGCTGAAGACCGTACAGCCGAAAGCGATTCAGCCGAGGGGCGTGCAGCTCCGCTGGCCGGGACGCGTCGTTCAGCGGTCTTCGGAAACGGTCACGGCCACCACCCTTCCGCTGCTGTCGGAACTGACGGAAATCGAGGAAGGGCTGCGATTCACGGACGCCCGGTTCTACCGTCTCACCAGCTGGGACCCGGAGACCGTCGTGCGCGGAGCGGGCGTGTTCGTGAGCGGCAAGCTGTTTTCGAAGGAAGGCGACGGAGAGCTCCAGCCGGTGACGGAGGCGATGGTCAACGAGTACTGGGACCAGAGATATCCCGGCTTCTCGCGCACGACCCGGCCCGACTGGCGCTACAACTGTTCCGACTACGCCTTGAGCGCCAACGGCACCGATTCCGTCGATTCACCCAGTACTGCACTCTCGACGAACTTCGACCTCGTCTTCGACCTCGACGGGAAGGAAGCAAGCGACGTCCAGACGAAATTCGAAACGACCGACGGCCGGTACGCCGTGCACGTCGGCGGTCACTACTTCCGCGTGAACGTCGCCGGGACCCAGGCCGTCGTGACCCAGAAGGACGGCGACAGCGGCGTCTATTCGAAGACGATGACCCGCGCGGAGGCCGCCGTGTACGTCCTCCGGCTCACACCCTCCGTGCGCAGGCTCTACCTCAAAAAGTAGCGAGCTTCTTCATCGCGATCGCGGCCACCCCCACGGCCAGCAGCATCAACCCCCACTCGGAAGCGGTCGGGATGGTCGGGCCCGCCGATGCGGCCGGGCTGATGACCGCCGTCGACGTGTTGTTCGACGGTTCCGCGTCCGGCGGAGAGGATGCGGTGATGGTGGCCGTGTTCGAGATCGGCGCGCTGCCGTTCGCCTCGATGACCAGGGTGATGACGGCCGGGTCTCCCTCGGGGACCGGCCCCATCGTGCAGGTAACGGTAGTCGTGCCGCCGCACACCGCATCGGGGCTCGAGACCGAGACGAAGGTTGCTCCCGCGGGGAGAACGTCGGTCACAGTGACGGACGACGCCGTGCCCGGGCCGAGATTCGTGACGGTGATCGTGTACGTGACCTGCTGCCCCGGCGTAAACGTGGTGGTCGGCGTCGTCTTCGTGATCTCGAGATTCGCGGGCGGAGGCGGCTCGTCGTCGTTCTCGATCGTGCCGAGCCCCTGATCGTCGGTGAGCGACGCACCCTCCGGATTCGTGAGGTCGACGAAGAACGTCTCGTCGGTTTCGACCAGCGTCTCGCCGTTGACCGCGATCTCGATGGTCTGCGCCAGCACCCCGGGTGCGAACGTGACCTGGCCCGACTCCGCGACGTAATCGTCCGGCGCGGCGGCCGTATCGTCGGCGGTGTCGTAATCGACCGTGATCGGAGTGTCGCTGGCGGCCGACAGCGTCACGTTGAAGGTGAAGCTCGTCGTGCCGCCGTCGCCCTCTACCAACGTGACGTTGTCGATCGAGATCTCCGGCACGCCGTCGTCATTGGTAATGGTGCCGAGGCCCTGGTTGTCCAGGATCGTAGCGCCCGATGGTGTGGTGAGGTTCACGAAGAAGACCTCGTTCGACTCGAACGTGGTATCGCCCGCCACCGGCACCGTGATCTGCTGCAGCGTCTCGCCCGGATCGAACGTCAGCGTTCCGGGAGTGGTCGCATAGTCATCGGGACTCGTCGCGCTGTCGTCGGCGGTCGTGAAGTCGACCGTGACCGTGGTGTCGCTCGCGTTGGAGAGCGTGACGTCGAAGACGAAGTTCGTCGTCCCGCCGTCTCCCTCGGCCAGCGTGCGGCTGCCGATCGAGATCTCCGGCTGGCCGTCGTCGTTCGCGATCGTGCCGGCCGCCTGCGTGTCACCGATCGAGGCATTGACGGGATCCGTGAGGTTGACGAAGAAATCCTCGTCCGCTTCGAACGTCGTGTCGCCCGTCACGTCGACGGTCACGCTCCGCGACGTGACGCCGGGACCGAACGTGACGGTACCCGAGTCGGACGCGTAATCGGCCGACGCGAGCGCCGTGCCGTTCGCAGTCTCGTAGTCGACCGTCACCACGAAGGAGCTCGCCGCGGAGAGCGTGAGCTCGAACGTGAACGCGGTCGTCCCCCCGTTCCCCTCATCCAGCGTGACGTCCTCGATCGAGATCGCAGGAGGATCGTCGTCGTCGGTGATCGTCAGCTGCGCCGAGGGCGCCGCGAGCGTCGCGGAAACCGGGTTGGAGAGCGTGAGCTGCACCAACTCGTCCGGCTCGTCGAGCGTGTCGTTCAGGATCGTCACGTCGAACGTCTCGCTGGCGTCGCCCGGCTCGAACGTCAGCGTCCCGGAGGCGGTCGTGTAATCGGCGCCCGCGGCAGCCGTGTTGTCCGAGGTCGTGTAATTCACGGTGGAGACGACGTCGAGATTGCCGCCGCGCGTAACCGTGATCGTGACGGTGCCGTCCGACTCGCCGGCGGTGTACGTCTCGGAGGAGAACGAGATCACGGGAAACGTGGCCACGGTCGCGAAGGCGGAGAACTCGGATGTGCCGTCATCGGTCGTCGCTGTCGCGGTGACGACGTGGCCGGCGGTGAGCGGCGGGCCGGCGAATGCGAACGCCGCGTCGCCGCCCGCGTCGGTCGTGCCGCTCGTTGCGCCGAGGTAGGTGCGCCCTTCGCCGAAACCCGACGGATCGGCGGCCGGACTCGAATAGAAATGGATCGTGAACGCGGTGCTCGGCTCGGTGTTGAGCGTGCCGCGCACCTCCGACGCCGCGCCGGAGGTCAGGGCGGAGGTGAGCTCGGGATAGTTCTGGAGCTCGTTCGGACCTTCGTCCGGATCGTCCTGATCGTTCGCCGTGACGCCGTCGATCTCGAGGTCGATCCCGAGCAGGCCGTTGTCGTAGATCGAGTTCGCGGCCCAGGTGTTGCCGGTGAGCGCGGTCGGCTCGATACCGATCCCGTTCTCGTCGTTGCCGGAGATGATGTTGCCGCCGAGGGCGACGGAGCCGACGACGGTATCGCTCGCGCCGTCGCAGACGTTGATGCCGTCGAGCGTGTTGCCGAGCGCCGCCGTCTGGTCCTCGCGCAGCCCGACCACGTTCGAGTGCATGACCACGCCGCTGCTGCCGAGCGTCGTCTCGATCCCGTGGCCGTCATTGCCGGAAACGAGGTTGTTGCTGATGAGCGTCCCGGTGGACGCCGCGACCTCGATGCCGGTGCCGAGGTTGCCGAGACCCGTCTGGCCGTCGGCGCTGGTACCGACGCGGTTGCCGCCGATGACGTTGTCGACGCCCGCGGCATCGACGATTCCGGCGAAGCTGTTGCCGGAGACGACGTTCGAGGCGACCGTCACGCCGGACGTGTCGAGGAGCAGGATGCCTTCGAAGCCGTTGCCGAGAATGTCTGTGCCGGCCGCATTCAGGCCGACGATGTTTCCGCTCACGATGCTGTCATCGACCTCGAAGAGAAAGATGCCCTCCCCGGCGTTGAACGAAACGACGTTCGCGATCCCCCCTCCGATGGTCACGTTCGACACGCCGCCCGCGAAGATGCCGAAGCCGCCGTTGAATACGCCGGTGGTGCCGGTCGGATCGAGCCCGACGATGTTGTTCTCGACGATGGTGTCCGACGCGAAGATATCGATGCCGTCGTCGAAATTGCCGGAGATGACGTTGCCCGCCTCCATCGTGCCGATGGTGTTCCCTGCCGAATCGACCACCACGCCGGTGAAGTTCGGAATCGCATCGCCGAACAGGGTCACGCCGATGTAGTTGCCTTCGACGACGATGCCGCTCCCGTCGTCGATGCTCACCCCCGCGTCGAAGTTGCCCGCGATGGTGTTCTCCTCGGCGAACGACCCGATGGTGATGTTCGTCGCACCGCCGCTCACGTTGATGCCGTCGTCTCCGTTCCCGAGCTCGTCGCCGGCACCGGTGATGCCGATCAGGTTGCGGAAGATCTCGTGACCCGACCCGGTCGCGGCGATGCCGTGCCGGTCGTTGCCGGAGATCAGGTTCCCCTGGACGGTCGATCCGCTCCCGTTCAACTGCAGCCCGTCGCCGTTCGGCGTCCCCTGCGTGACAGGTCCCAGGTGGTTCGACTCGATCTGCACGAAGTTCGAGTCGACCACCACACCGGCAGTGGTGAAGCCGTGGATCGTCAGCGCGCGCAGCGTGGAGCCGTTCGACCCGATGTCGAAGTGCAACCCGACCGCGATCGATCCCGCGCCGTCGATGACGAACGACGGCGGAAGTGCCGGTGCCGTCGTCCCGTCGATCGTGACCGGCTGCGTCACCGCCGGCAGGGCCGTCGCCGGCGTGATCGTGCCGGCTACCGCAAACTCGATCGTGTCCGCGCCGGCATGCGCATTCGCCTCCTCGATCGCCGCGCGCAGCGTGCAGGGCCCTTCGCCGGTGTCGCACACGTCGTCGCCCGGAACGGCATCGCCCGCATCATCGAGGTTGGTGACCGTATAGGTTGAAGCACCGGCGGAAAGCGTAGTCAGGAGAACGAGGGCGAGCAGGATGCGGCGCATGAGACCCCTCCGGTACATCGGACGAATTGTGGCGGCGGAAACCGACGGGCGGATTCTACTGCCTCCCACAGTTTGGAGTGCGTAGTTGAGATCGGCTGTAGCATTGCTTCATGCCCGATTGGAGCTATCGCACCGTCCTGCGGCCGCTGCTGCTGGCGCTGGGGGCGGAGCGCTCGCGGCGATTGGCGACGTCGACGCTGCGGACGCTCTCCCGCGTGCCGCTCGGGCTGCAGGCCATCGACTTCCTCGGGCACATGCGCGCGGACGCACGGCTGCGCACCCGCGCCGGCGACGTCGAGCTCCCCGGCCCGATCGTGCTCGGCGCGATGATCGATCCACGCGGTGACGCGCTTCCCGCGTTCTCGCGATTCGGCGCCGGCATGGTCGAAGTCGGACCGGTCGCTGAACGCGGCAACGGCGTCCGTCCGGAGTGGCGCGTCGACCTGCAGCAGCGGACGATCGCCTGTCCGCAACAGCTCACCGTGAGCGTCGACGACGTCGCGCGCAATCTGGAGCGTACGGCGCCACGCGTGCCCGTCTGCGTGCGCATCGCAAAGCAGGACGCCGCCGCCGTACGGCGCATCGTCGAACGCCTGCAGCCGTACGCGGCGATCTTCGTGGTCGATCCGGACAACGTCGACGACGCGCTCGGCGAGCGGCCGGTGCTGTCGGCACAAACGATTCACGAGCGCGCCGCCGGTGTGTGGATGAGCGGCGATGCGGCCAGCGTCCGCGCCGCGCGCGCACGGCTCGGATCCGGCGCGATCATCGTCGCGGGCGGTGCCACCGAACCGCACGATGTGCGCGAGCTCCTCGACGCCGGCGCGACGCTCGCCGCGGTCGACGCGGGGCTGGTCTGCTCCGGTCCGGGACTCATCAAACGCTGCAACGAAGCTCTGCTGTCGTCGGCGCCGGTTGTCGCGACGGAACCGGAACCGCTCACGCTCGATGCCGCCCGGCGCTCCTGGTTCTGGGCCTTCCTCATGGGCGTGGGGATGTTCCTCGGGGGCGTGATGGCGGTGGTGATCGCATCGACGCGCGTCGTCCTGCCGTACGACGAAAGCCTCTGCGGACTCACTCGCGCGCAGATGGTCAGTCTCAATCCGCGCCTGCTTCCGTTCATGGCGCACGACCGCATTTCGCTCGCCGGCTCGATGCTGAGCATCGGCATCTTCTACGCGGCGCTCGGCTGGTCCGGGATCCGCCGCGGCGCGCACTGGGCGCAAGTGACGGTGGTGGTCTCGGCGCTGACCGGCTTCCTCTCCTTCTTCACGTTCCTCGGGTTCGGCTACTTCGATCCGTTCCACGCCTTCGTCACCGCGATCCTGTCGCAGTTCATGCTGCTCTGCATGGTCATGCAGCCGTCGCCCCCGCAGCCGCCGGTGGCCGAATGGCACGAAAGTACGGCGTGGCGGCGCGGCCAGTGGGGACAGATGTTGTTCATCCTCCTGGGCATCGGCCTGACGGGGGCCGGGCTGGTCATGACGGCCATCGGCTGCACGCAGGTGTTCGTCGCCAGCGACCTGGAATTCATGCGCACCACGGCGGCGCAACTCAGCCTCTCGTACGAACGCCTGGTCCCGCTCGTCGCGCACGACCGCGCCAGTCTCGGCGGCATGCTCATCGCGAACGGCATCGCCGTCTGGCTGTGCGCTCAATGGGGCTTCCGCGCCGGTGCTCGCTGGCTCTGGCGCGCGCTGGCGTGGGGTGGCAACCTCGCGTTCGTGTTCGCGATCGGCGTGCACTTCGTGGTCGGTTACTCCGAGCCTCTGCACCTCGCACCGGCGATCCTCGGATGGGCTCTCTGGAATGTGGCGCTCCTGTTGACGAAAGAGTGGCTCACCGCACCTGCGGCAGCGCCGGCGCCGTCCCATCCACGGCAATCCGCGATCGCGTCCTGACCTCAGATTTCGTCCCCAAATACGTTCCAAAATCCTCCTGAAGAGGCATACGGATCGCAATACGTATGGCACGGCGCAAGCCGCCGCTTCGAATACAAGGAGAACCCGAGAAATGAATTCAATCGCGAGCAAGCGCGCATTCGCTGCCTTGCTCTTCTGCACCCTCTTTTCCACCGCAGCATTCGCCGTAAACACCCCCACTAACCTCACCGCAACCGGAGTTTCGAATAGCCAGGTGAACCTCGCCTGGAGCGACAACTCGACCGACGAGATCGGCTTCACGTTCGCCTTCGACACCAGCAGCACCTTCGGCAGCGCAACGTATGTCTGGACCGGCGGCGCGAACGTGACCAGCTACGCGCATACGGGCCGCAGCGCGGCCACCACGTACTACTACAAGATCAAGGCGGAAGGGTCGTCCGACCCGCTCGACTCGCCGTTCGGCAGCGTCGTGGCGGCCACGACCAAGCCGGCCAATCTCGCCGCGAGCACCGTCTCCAGCAGCCAGGTCAACCTGTCATGGAGCGGCAATGCCGCGAACGCCAGCATCACCGGCTACACCATCGCCACCAACACCACGAGCTCGTTCAGCGGCGCGACGTACCAGTACGTCTCCGGAGCCGGCGCGACGAGCCTCAGCAAGACCGGGCTCAACGCGGGCACGGCGTATTACTTCGCCATCAAGGCGGAGGGGACGTCGGACGCGTACGACTCCTCCTTCACCAGCTTCGTCAGCGCCACCACCAGCCCGAGCGCGGTCACCGCGATCTCACCGCACTTCTTCGGCATCAACGCCTGGATGCCGTATCAGATCGGTGCGCACGTCTATTACGGCAGTCTCGGCTCGCACTGGACGAACGTCCAGAACAGCGGCGCGAAGATCATGCGCTACGGCGGCAACGGCGTCGACCACCACGCCGATCCGATGTGGTCGAACTCCACGACCTCGACGCTGGCGCAGTACCTCGCGCTCGTCGACAACATGAAGAACCGCGGCATCGAGCCGGTGCTGCAGGTGCCGGTCTACGGCTCGACGTACAGCACCACCGACGCCGAGGACATCGTTCGCTACGTCAACATCACGCATGCGCGGGGAGTGAAGTACTGGAGCATCGGCAACGAGCCCGACCTCGCCAGCGGCGCCTACAACTACACCACCGCGGCACAGGTGGCGGCGTACATCAAGCCGTTCGCCTCCGCGATGAAAGCGATCGACCCGACCATCAAGATCATCGGGCCGGAGACCGCCTGGTACAACACCACCATCATCAACGGCCTCACCACCTGCGGCGGCGCGTCGGACATCACCGGCACGGACGCCAACGGCAGGTACTACGTCGACATCATCTCCTTCCACCATTACAACGGCTTCAACGGCTCGCAGACGCGCGACCAGGTCATCGACAGCCTGACCCAGAGCGGAGGTTACAGCGACGACCTCGTGGCGCTGAAAGCGCGCATCGACACCTGCAACAGCTACTGGGGCCGTACGGGCACGAACGCGCTGAAGATGGCGGTCACGGAAGCGAACGTCAACTACTCCAACACCAGCACCGACAGTCCCTCCGGCACCGGTGCGGAGAGCTTCATCGGCGGCCAGTGGTGGGCCGAGTTCATGGGCGTCTCCATGAACCGCGGCGTCGACTTCGTGACGTTCTGGAGCACGATCGAAGGGAGCACGACGAACGGCAACGAGCTCGGTTTCATCGGCGCCGACGGCACGCTCAAGCCCTCGTACTACCACTTCGAAATGCTCGCGGAGAACTTCCGCGGAAACGCCATCGCCGCGACGGACACCCAGGCCAAGGTGAAGACGTTCGCATCGAAAGCGACCGACCAGACCGCGGTGCTGATCCTCAACCAGGACAACGTCAACAGCTACAACTACACCGTCCGCCTCGACGAAAACCCCGCCTCCGGCACGAACGTCCTCAAGGTCAACGTCGCCGCCGGCTTCGCCCTCGAGACCACCGGCACGATCGCCACCGAGTCGACGATCCTGCTCGTGTTCAACTCGAACGGAGGGCTCAGCAAGAAGATCGAGTACAAGCACTTCGGCCACGCCAACTCGGGCCTGGCGCCGGCGGTGACGACGTACTAGTGGTTCACCGCAGGGCCGGCGGAACGCCGGCCCTGCACCTTCATTCGCCTGTGGCACGGCCCCTCACCCGGCCGTTGGCCACCCTCTCCCCGCTCACCGCGGGGAGAGGGGCTACTAATGTTCCCTCTCGCGAGATGCAAAGCTAGTAGCCCTTCTCCCCGCGTCGAGCGGGGTGTGCCCGAAGGGCGGATGAGGGGCGGTGCCACAGGCGAGGAGCGTGGCTCCGAGCGAATGCGCGTCCGCCCCCCTAAAACGTACCGATCACCACCGCCGTCCCCCACACCGAGGGACGGTTGTCGTTCGGATTGGCCTGAAGCTGGACCAGTTGTGCGTCGCGGAGCGCGTCGGCGAGGCGGGCGCCGCGGCGCAGGTTGTGATGGAACGTGCGGAACAGGCGGGCGGAGGCGTCGTCGTTCACGTCCGACAGCGTTGCCACGACGCCTCGGGCTCCGGCCTGCAGGAAGGCCGAGGCGAGGCTGTCCAGCCCCTCGGTCCTGCGCAGCTTGCCGCGTCCTGTGCTGCACGCTGCCAGCACCACCACCGGGTTGCGGTTCAGGCGCGTGTTCGCGATCCTTTCCACCGAGAGGAGCTCCGCGTCGCCGTTCGCGGACTCGAAGACCAGCGCCGAGCGGGCCGGCGTATGCACGTCCAGCTTCGCATGGCCGGCGAAGTGGAGCAGTCCTGCCTCCGCTGCTTCTTCCAGGAAACGGGAGGGAGAGCACTCCGGCCCGACGAAGACGCGGCTCTGCGCGTACTCGCGTTTCATGGCCGTCACTTCTCCGGCCGCTCGGTGCAAGGCCTGGTAGCCTCCAGGCGCCGGCTGCGCGACCGCCACCACGGCATAGAGATCGGCTCGCGGCAAGGCGCGGAGGAACACGCTCGCACTCGGTGCGATCGCGAGCGGCTGGCGCTGGATGAGGAACGTCTGGTCCGGGAGCACCAGCGTTGCGAAGGGCAGGCTTTGCAGAGCGCCGTCGGGGATGAGCACGAGGTCTGAGTCCGCCGGAATGCCGGGCAGGAGCGGCGCGATGAGCTGGTCGAACAGCCAGCGGCCATGCCGCCGCACGTTCGGCAGGTCATCTTCTTCGACAGCGGTCAGGTGGCTCGCCAGCGCTGCTTCGATCGCCGCACCGGATGCGGACGAACGGCGATGGGTGATCCGGCCGTCGCGGACCAGCCACAGCTCCGCGCCGCGCTCCATGAGCACGAACTCGATCATCGACGTGCGGCGGTCCACGCGCGCCGCCACCTCGCGCGCGCCGAGCGGCACCGCGCGCCCGTCGGACGCGATCCGGTCGAGCAGCGCGCGGGCGCGTTTTTTCTCGGCGATCGTGAACGCCTCTTCGATCCGGCCGTCGTCGAGAAGCAGTTCGATGAGGCGGTCGAAGACGCGGTCCGCGCGCTCGAAGTAGCTGACGCGCATCGGCGGCTCCTTGATCGTCTCCCTCCGGCGTTCGAACTCCTCGATGGCGGCGCGGAAATCGCGCTCCGCTGCACCGCGATCCTGCAGGGCGAGATACACCTCTCCGCGTGAGACATACGCGCTGGCCAGATGGGTGCGCCATCCGAAGCGCTGCCACGTGCGCACGGCACCGCTGAATGCCTGGATGGCCAGCGCCGGCTGCCGCTTCGCCTCGATCCGGGCAGTGATGAACTCCAGGTTCCCCGAGGTACGCGTGGCGAGATTTGCATCTTTGATGAGCGGCACCTGTGCACGTGCAGAGGCGATGGCGAGCGTCGCATCGTCCAGACGGCCGATGTCCAGCAGCGCCAGGGCACGCCACAGGTCCGCATCGGCAACGTACATCGGGTCCCGTGTCTCATGGCCGATGCGTGCGGCGGCGTCGAGAAAGGCGAGAGCCAGCCGCGGGCGTGCCGCACGTAGCGAATTCGTTCCGGTCTCGAGGTAGGCCCCGTAAGTCCGCCGCGACGAGGCGTTCGACTCGTCGAGGCGCCGGAGAGCATCTCTCCGGAACTGCTCCGCCTCGAACGGGTCACCCACGGTCTCGAGTTGGGTGGCAATCATGGCCAGGAGTGACGCCTCATTCTCGATCTCGCCGATGCGGCGAGCCTCTGTGAGCGCCGCTGTGTAAGCAGCGAGGCATTCCTCCGGTCTGCCGGCCCGGACGTGAATGAAGCCGCGGATCCACGCTACCTCCGCCTTCACCCAGGGATAACGGCTGCCGCCCGACACGAGCGACTGATCGAGAGCGTCGAGGCGCACGAGCGCTCGTTCGCCTCCCCCCGGTGCATAGGTCTCGGCGCTCGCCGCGTACAGCTCCGCGGCAAGAGCCACGGGCGATCCGGCCTGGCGGAGGGACTCGGCGGCCTTGCGGTATTCGGGGAGCGACTTGTCCATTTGGTTCGCGTCGTCGTGGCGGTCTCCCTCTTTGAATGCCCTGAACCCGTCCGCAACGCTCTCCCTGTTGGCCACGGCATGCTCGACCGCATCGTGCAGGAATGAGTCGCCGGCTTCGGTTCGAATCGCGGCGATCTTTCGCAGGACTGCAAGCGCAGAGGCATTTCCGCTATCGACGAACGCCGGCAGCAGGTCGTTGAGCGCGGTCTCGCGCGTCCGCTGCGGATACGCTCGAGCGATCCGATCCACTTCATCAGGCCAGGAGCCCGCGAGCAGCAGCAGCTTGTCCCGCTCCCACTCCGGACGCGGTCCATCCAGCCGCTGCAGATGCTGGCGCGCCTCGACCGCCCAGGGGGAAGCGGGATCGAGCTCCAGGTAGCGCTCCCACGCCTCCCGCGCCTTCGGCCGGTTCGAGAACTTGTCCAGCGCCAGCGCCCAGTTGAACGCGGCGGGCCGGTACGACGGATCGAGCTCCAGCGCGCGCGCAGCGTGCTCCGCGGCGTCGGCAACCTGCCCCAGCTCCATCTCCGCGGCGGCGAGGTCGCTGAGCATCGGTGCGTCGCCATTCGACAGGGACACCGCACGCGTCAGCAATTCCTCGGCGGCCCGGGGACGCAGCAGCGCGAAGTTCGCGAGGGCGAGCCGATGGAGATTCTTCGCCGTCGGAGCAGTGCGGACACGTTCCTCGAGCTCGGCATGAGCGCTCCGGCTGGCGTTCTGATCGCCGCGGGCGCCGCGGCCTCCGAACGCGCCGTATTCGACGCCGGTCACCCGTGCTTCAGCAATCCTGCGCCGGCCGGGATCGAGAGAAGGGTTGTCGACCTGACGCTGCCACACGAGCACGGCAGCGCCGCCCGCCACGAACATCGCGACCGCACCGGCAATCTTCCGTCTCATGTCATTTCCTCTACATGTCGAGGGACAATCCGGGCGCTTTTCCGCCCGCGGAATCGAGTCGCTGCTTTTCTATGGAGAAGCCTAAGTGTAGAGCAATACGGCGCGGCGTGCGCCGGCCTCCCCTGTCGTACCATGCGCGCCGCGCATGAATCAGTCGGGATTCCGTATTGCGGTGTTTCTTTCCGGGGCTGCGGGGCTGCTGCTGCAGACGCTGTGGGTGCGGCTCCTCGGGTTCATCTTCGGGAACACCACCATCGCGGTCAGCCTCGTGCTGGCGAGCTTCTTCTTCGGCATGGCCCTCGGGAGCCGCTTCTTCGGGAAGCGGGCGGACGTCAGCCCGTCGCCATTCCGGTTCTATTCGCGGCTGGAGCTCGGGATCGGCTTCACGGCAGCGATCGCCTGGTTCGCGCTGCGCGCGCTCGAACCGGTGTACGTCTGGTTCTACCGCTACTCCGACGGCAACCTCGCCTCGACGCGCATCGTGCAGCTCGTGCTCACGTTCGCCGTGCTCTCCATCCCCACCATCCTCATGGGCGCGACCCTGCCGGCCATGGTCCGCTGCGTCATGGGCGACGAGCGCGCCATCGCGACCTCCGTCGGCCGCATCTACGCGCTCAACGCCATCGGCGCCGCGGCCGGTCTCGTGGCCGGCGCGTTCCTCCTCATCGAGATCCTCGGCCTCAGCGGCTGCTACGCGCTGGCGATCTCGCTGAACGTCGCGGCGGCAATCCTGGCCGCTATCTCCCGCGGCACGCCTGTAGCGCCAAACCCGGCATCGACGGAAGAGACGCAAGAGAGGCCGGTGAGCCGCTGGCTGTACGCGCTGGCGTTCGTCACCGGCATGTTAGGCATCGGCTACGAAGTGCTCTGGATCCGGCTCTGGTCGTTCGTCAGCCTGCACTCGGTCGACAACCCGATCGGACGCGCACCGGCGGAGATGAGCAGCACCTACGTCTTCAGCTTCATCGTCCTGCTCGTCGTGGCCGGCATCGCCATCGGCGGCGCGCTCGTCAAGTACGTGCGCCGCCCCGAGCGCTCGCACCTCGAAGACCTCGCCATCGTGCAGGCGGCGCTCGGGACCTGGGGCCTCGTCACCGTCATCGTCGAGCCGCTGCTCTTCTTCGACCACCTGCAGTCGAAGCTGATCGAAGTGACGCTGCTCGTGCTGCCGATGTCGATCCTGATGGGCATCGGCTTCCCGCTGCTGGCCGCGGAGTTCGTGAAGCGCACCGAAGGCTCGGGCGAGCGCTTCGGCCGCTTCTACTCCGTCAACACGCTCGGCAGCTGCATCGGCCCGGTCGCGGCCGGACTGGTCCTGCTGCCTCTGCGCGGCACCTACGCCTCCCTGACGCTATTCGCGGTCGCGAACCTGGTCATCGCCGCGATCCTCATCGCCGCCGTGCGCACCCCTGCCGGAGTCCTGCGGACCGCAATCTTCGGCGCCGTGGTGCTGCTCGCCGCGCTGGTCGCGCCGTTTCCGACCATGACCCGCTTCACCGCGCCCGACGCGCCGAAGGTCATCTTCGAGGAAGACAACTCCGTCGCGCACACGCTCGTCCTCGACAGCGGCAAGCGCTCGCGCTGGCTGGTGGTCAACAACCACATGGTCAGCGGACTCGATCCGCAGCACGCCTTCGGGCGCGCCTCCATCCAGATCCCGACCGCGCTCCTCGGCCGCGCCCCGAAGGACATCCTCGTCCTCTGCGTCGGCACCGGCGGCTCCTGGGCCGGCACGCTGCGCTACGACGCGAACGTCGTCGCGGTGGACATCAACCCCGCCGTCTTCCGCGCGCTGCCGCTGCTGCACCCGCCGGACCGCTATCGCCTCATGACCGCACCGAACCGGACTCCGGTGGTCGGCGACGCGCGCAACTTCCTGCTGCTCGACGGCCGCAAGTACGACGTCATCAACATCGACCCCGCGCCGCCGATCACGCAGCCCGGCATGGTCAACCTGCACACGGTCGAGTTCTACCGCCTCGCGAAAGCGCGCCTCAAGCCGGGCGGGGTGCTGATCCAGCGCTTCTCCGGGGAGCCGGACAGCGAGGCGTTCTACCCCGAGCTGCTGAAATCGATCGCGGACGTCTTCCCCGAGGTCACGGTCTGGTCGTTCCTGCGCACGGGACTCGACGTCATCGCCTCGGATCGCCCGCTGGCGACGTTCCACACCGATCCCGCGCTCATCGAACCGGTCATCGCCACGTACGCGCCACGCGCGTTCGTCTTCGGCCGGCAGGAGGTCGACCGCTACGTGCAGGGCGTCGACAGCATCACCGACGACCGGCCGGTGCTCGAGTACAACATCTTCTCGCGCTTCCGAGACGGCCGCTTCGACGAAGTGCGCGAGCGCAACCTGCAGCGCCTGCGCGCGCTGCGGAAGCCCTTTAGCGACTCGATCCGCATCGCGGAGTAGACTCAACTTACGCATGTCCGAGATCGACCTCGTGCGCGGACTCCGCGCCGGGAACGACGCCGCGTTCGAGGAGCTCGTGCGAGGTCACGGCGGGAGGATGCTCCGCGTCGCGAAACGCTTCCTGCGCAATGAAGAGGACGCGCGCGATGCGGTGCAGGACGCGTTTCTGGCCGTCGTCCGGTCGGTTGGCGGTTTTCAGGCGGGCTCGAAGCTCGCGACGTGGCTGCATCGCATCACCGTCAACGCCGCCCTCATGAAGCTGCGCGCGCAGGGGCGGCGGCCGGAGGAAGAGAGCATCGAGCCGCTGCTGCCGCGGTTCCGCGCCGACGGTCACCAGATCGAGAGCAGCGTCCCCTGGCGCGGCGCGGACGCGGTGCTCGAGGAGGCCGAGTTGCAGCTGCTCGTGCACGAGGCGGTCGACCAACTGCCGGAGGCGTATCGCATCGTGCTGCTCCTGCGCGACATCGAAGAGCTGACCCCCGAGGAGACCTCCGACGCCCTCGGCGTCCCGAAGAACATCGTAAAAGTGCGGCTGCACCGCGCGCGGCAGGCACTGCGCACGCTGCTCGATCCGCACCTGAGAGTGACGACATCATGATCACCTGCGAACAACTGATCGGAACGCTCGACGACTACGTGGCCGAAGAGCTGCCGGAGCGCGACCGCGAGGACGTCGACCGCCATCTCGCGCTCTGCGACTCCTGCGTCGCTTACACGGCCAGCTACCGCCGCACGATCGAGCTCGAAAAATCGCTCGCGAGCGGCGACCTGAAGGCGCGGATCCCCGAGGAGCTGGCGAGGCGTATCGCGTCGAAACGGCGCGAGTGAAACCCGTCGCTGAAACCAGCGCCCGGCACCGGCATCCAACGGTGTACAGGTGCATATGAAGACGCTCGTCAAAAAGCATCCACTCGCCATCCGCTGGTTCCACTGGCTCAACTTCCCGCTGCTCCTGCTGATGATCTGGAGCGGCATCCTGATCTACTGGGCCTACCCCACCTATCGCGTCGGCCTCGGCGACTACTACCTGTTCAAGATGAACCTCGAGCAGACCACGTGGCGGCAGCTGCACGTGAACAACCGGCTGGCCGAGGGGATGGCGCTGCACTTCTTCTTCATGTGGCTGTTCGTCGTCAACGGCGTGCTGTACGTCGCGTACACCCTCCTCTCCGGTGAATGGCGCGCGCTGGTGCCGAACCGGCACTCGTTCCGGGAGGCGGTGCACGTCCTGCTGCACGACTTGCACATCCGCCGCGATCCTCCCCCTCCGCGGAAGTTCAACGGCGCGCAGCAGATCGCGTACACCTCCGTGATCCTGATGGGCGTGGGGTCGCTCGTCACCGGCCTGGCGATCTACAAACCGGTGCAGTTCTCCTGGCTGACCTGGGTCCTCGGCGGCTACCCGATGGCGAGGTTCTTCCACTTCTGGCTCACCGTCGGATACGTCGCGTTTTTCGTGGTTCACATCGCACAGGTGATCCGCGCCGGCTGGAACAACTTCCGGGCCATGGTCATCGGCTACGAGGTGCGGCATGAAGGATGAGCAGGACGACGTCGACCTCACCGTGCAGCGCTTGTCGCGGCGCGGGTTCATCACCGCGGGGCTTGCCGCGACGGCATGTTACGGCGCGTACAAATGGCTGCGCTCGCGCCCGCGCGAGGACGGTGTCGAATGGCCGCTCCGCCGCGCCCTGCTCGCAAACGAAGCGCTCGCGCAGGCCTACTACTCCCCGTCGCGCCTCAGCCCCCGCTTCGAGCCGCGCGACATCACGCGCCCCCGAGTGAACGGCCGCCTCGGCCTCGTCCCCGATGTCGATGCCGACGCGTGGCGGTTGAAGATCGAAGGAGCCGCGTCGCCGGTCGCGCTGACGCTCGCCGCCATCCGCGAGCTGCCGGCGCACGAGATGATCACGGAGCTGCGCTGCATCGAAGGATGGTCGACCATCGTGCAGTGGAAAGGCGCCCGCCTGCGCGACCTGATGGAACGCTTTCCGCCGCCGAACCCGGTCCGCTTCCTCTCCATGGAGACGGCGAACCGCGGCTACTACATCGGCCTGGACATCGAGAGCGCGCTGCACCCGCAGAGCCTCCTGGTGTACGAGATGAACGGCGCGCCGCTGAACTGGCTGCACGGCGCCCCGCTCCGGCTGGCGATCCCGATCAAGTACGGCATCAAGAACATCAAGGCTATCTCCACCATCCGCTACACCGGCGTCCGTCCCGCTGACTTCTGGGCGGAGCGGGGGTACGACTGGTACGCCGGGCATTGAGGCTACACGGCCGGCTTGCTGGGCGCCGGACCATCGAGAACCAGCACGATCATCTGCATCAGCTGACTCCACAGCCGGACGTCGGACCAGTAGTCCGCGTGGCCGCCTTTGCCGAGAGAGCGCTCCTCGTAGATCTCGTGAGCCGTATCGTCCAGTGATTTGCCGACGAAGTCTTCGTCGCGCCAGTAGTGGTACCAGCGCTTCACCCGTTGCTGCGCTGCCAGGGCGCTCATGTACTCGCGCGGCGACATCCGGGTCGTAAACCACCAGTGGAGCGTCTTCAGCGGCGAGCCGAGCGTAACCAGCACCGGGCGCCGCGGCAGGTCCAGCCTGGCGATCACATCGAGCATGAGCGCGCTTCCGAGACTATGACCGACCAGGATCAACTGAGCGTCGGGAGACCGGCTGACCACGATCTGGATGGCCTGCAGGATCGACCGGATTGCGGATTCACGAACCGATTCGTCCCCGACATACGCCGCGACGTCGCCGATCAGGTCATACGCGGTCGCCAGGCCGCGCGCGGCGTTCATCAGCAGACACGTCGCCGCAAGAGCAACCACGATGGCAACGACCCTCGAATCGGCATCTCCGGTAGCCAGAAAGCTGACCGCGGCCACGGCGAGCATGGCGACAGCAATCGCGAGCGCCGCCAGGGCAACGAAGGCACCGCGAATGACGAACCGGCGGAACGCACTTCGCGCAACGTCCGCGGAGCTCCACACATCGGCACAGACGTGACGCAGCCGCGATTTCACCTCGCGCCATGACAGACGGTCGGCGGGGCGCTTGCGCGACCGCGACTTTGCTCCACGGGCAGCCGCCGCACGGAGCCGCGCCCGCATGTTGCACCAGACGAGCGGCACGACCACGTGCAATTCGCCTGAAGTACGGATCGCGAACGCCGGAACCTTCGGCTCGACCGGCTCCAGATCGAGCGTGAGGAGTTGTGTCCGATCCTTCTGGTCCTTGCGCGCGCGCCAGAAACCTTTTTCGGCCGCCCCGGCCATCTCGTGTGAGGTTTGCGTTCCGACCCCGTGAAGGAAAAGCGTGACGGAACGCGCCGCACGCATGCATTCTTCGTTAGTCATAACGTCTCGCACACTGCTCACGACGCACAAGAATTTGTGTCGTGTGTACCGCCTGAGTTGGAACGTTGACCTGGTAACCGGACGATTGCTCTTGAATGGGTAGTGTGGTGTTACGCCGAAACGTTTCATCCGGTTCTGGTGTACGGCCCTCGTTCGTCGTTCTGTAACGCGGTGCACGCCTGTCCGCGAAACAGCACACGCTGCCCTCCGGACGGGCCACAGCGTCACCGGCTCGAGCCGTCGCGAGGATGAATAGTGCGTGGAAGCCACCGCGATAACCGCCGCACCTGCAAACGTTTAAGACGCTGCCGAACACGTCCTGGAATTTCTCCGCGCGATGGCAGCCCCGTTGCGATGGCTATACACAACTCGATTCGATTGGAGATCGTATGGCTCGCAGGTTCCTGATCCTCCCCTTCATCGTTCTGCTCCTGGTTGCGTGCTCCACTTCCAAACCTGCGTCCGAGCCGGATCCCGTCGATCCGGTCACCGAGCCCACCGTGGTCGGCGCGCTCGACGAAGCCGTGCTGCAAGGGACGATTGAAGGCGAAGCCGCCGCGGAGACAGGCCGCGTGGTCGGCCGCGTCGCCGGCCTCGTCGCCGCGGTCCTCGGCGGACCGGAGAAGGGCGAAACGATCGACGAGACCATCGACCGTTACCGCCGCACGCGCGACGCCGTCGAGATCACGGCCGCGGCCATCGGCACCACGAAGGGCGCCGTCGAAGGAGCGAAGCGCGGCTACGAGCTCGACCTGCAGTTCGCCGAGCTGCACAAGCTCGAAGGCCTCGAGGTCACCCGCCCCTGGCCCGACCAGATCGACGCCCGCTTCACGAGCTCCCCGAGCGACCAGCTCCTCGCCGGCATCGCCGCCGTCTTCGCCGGACGGGAACAGCGGGCCATCCAGCTCGAAGCCGCCGGCGACACCGCGATGGACATCCGCGAATCACTGATCGACCTCGGCGTCCCCGCCTCCAGCTTCGACGTGCAGCGCAACGACGAGTTGGAGGACGTGGTGCTGCGGATCCGCTACGCGGCGTGAGGGCTCGCGCGAAGGAGCGGCGGAGCCTGACGGCTGGCCGCTCCTTCGGGTAAACTCATCGGATGAGACGCTGGAGATTCACGTCCCCGATGACGTGGCGAGCCGGGTCGAGCACGCGGCGCAGGAAAAGGGCGTGTCGCTCGATGAGCTGGTGCGCGTGAGCCTGGAAGAGAAGCTCGCGCGCGACCAACAGTTCGAAGCGGCGGCGCGATACGTCCTCGCGAAGAACGCTGAGATCTACGAGCGTCTGTCCTAGTGCGACAGCTGACCCTCGATGAAGTGATCGCACTCCACACGCTGGTCCTCGAGCAGTCGGGCGGCGCGAGCGGGATTCGGAGTCACGAGGGTCTCGCGTCCTCGGTCGCCCAAACCGCTCAGACATTCGACGGGAAAGGGGGAAGAGTTCACCACATGGGTGGAACAACACCTTCGGCGGAACCCTGAGGGCGTCCCCCCCTCCAGCTTCGACGTCCAGCAGACGTGGTCCTGCGCATCCGCGGCGTGAGGGTGGAGGCACCGCGGACGGCCTTCCTCCGGCACCCCTGCCGGGGTGCACATGGGGACACGATCGAAACCGGTGGCGGCACGCCATTCGGCGCTTGCCACCGGCTACTCTCCGCCACGCCTCCGGCGTGCGTCCTTCGCGGGAAGCCCCTGCGGCGGAGCTCATCCTCAATCCTCAATTCACAATCCTCAATCCCTCCCGCCCGAAGCATAGAATCCGCGCATGATCAGTGCGCGAGTCATTACCTGTTCCGATGCGGCGGCGAGTGGGGAGCGGCAGGACCTTTCCGGGCCGGCGGTGCGCGACCTTCTGCAGGCGCAGGGGTACGCGGTCGATGCGGTGGTCATCGTGGCCGACACCATCGAATTCATCGCCACAGCCATCATCGACGCCACCGAGTCCGGGAACCGGCTGGTGGTCACGACCGGCGGCACCGGCATCTCGCCGCGGGACGTCACCCCCGACGCCACCATGAAGGTGTGCGAGAAGCTGATTCCGGGCTTCGGGGAGGTGATGCGCAGTGCCTCCCTTCAGAAAACGCCGATGGCCGCTTTGTCGCGCATGCAGGCGGCCACGCGCGGGACGGCACTGGTCGTGAATTTGCCCGGGAGTACGGCCGGTGCGGTCGAGAACCTGCAGGCAGTGCTGCACCTCATCCCGCACGCGCTGGAACTACTCGCTGGAAAAACGGAGCATTGATGAACGTCCTACCGGGACTGGAAGTCCTCATCGACGAGGAACCGTGGCGCATTCAGGGGAAGCGCATCGGCCTCGTCACGAACCAAAGCGCCGTCACGCGCGACCTGCGCCACGCGGTCAAGCTGCTGCAGGCGGGGCGCGGATGGAAGCTCACCGCGCTCTTCGGCCCCGAGCACGGCATCTGGGGCGAAGCGCAGGACATGGCGCACATCGACCATTCGACCGACCCGCTCACCGGCCTGCCGGTCTACTCGCTGTACGGCGAGAAGGAGACCGACCTCGCCCCGCGGCGGGAAGTGCTGCGCAACCTCGACGCCCTGGTCATCGACCTGCAGGACATCGGCTCGCGCTACTACACCTTCATCTACACCATGGCGCTCTGCATGCGCGAAGCGGCGCCGCTCGGCTTGCAGGTCATCGTCCTCGACCGCCCCAACCCGATCGACGGCATCCACCTGGAAGGAAACATCCGCGAAGACAAGTACTCGAGCTTCGTCGGCATGTTCCCGCTCCCGACGCGACACGGCATGACCGCGGGCGAGCTCGCGCTCTGGTTCAAGCGCTACTACGCCGACGTGCACAAGCTCGACTGCAACCTGGTGGTGGTCCCGATGAAGGGATGGCGCCGCTCGATGTGGTGGGGCGACACCGGCCTGCCGTGGGTCATCCCCTCGCCGAACATGCCCACGGTCTACACCGCCACCGTCTACCCGGGCATGTGCCTGGTGGAAGGGACGAACCTCAGCGAGGGGCGGGGCACGACGCACCCGTTCGAGTTCTTCGGCGCGCCATGGCTGGAGTCGTTCAAGTTCGCCGACCGGCTGAACAAGCTCGCCCTACCCGGCGTGATGTTCCGTCCGCACTACTTCATGCCCACGTTTCACAAGCACGCGAACAAGGTGTGCGGCGGCGTCGAGATGCACGTCACGAACCGCGCGACGTTCGAGCCCTATCGCACGGGCCTCTGGTGCGTGAAGGTCGCGCGCGACATGAACCCCGAGGAGTTCAAGTGGCGCACCGAGACCTACGAATTCGTCTCCGACCGCCTGGCCATCGACCTCCTGGCCGGATCGTCAAAGTACCGCGAGCACGTCGAGAGCGGCGGCGACGTCGACGACTGGGTGGCGGAGTGGGAAGAGCCGCTGCGGGAGTTCGCGCGGTTCAGGGATGAGTTTTTGTTGTATCGCGAATAGCGCTGGGCGAGCTGTTGTCGGTTGTCAGTCATCAGTTGCCAGCGGGATCATCGTCCTGGCGGAACAGCACAGATAACCGACAACCGATAACCGCTACCGCGATGTCCCGAACTCGAAGATCGGCACTTCGTACTTGTAGCCCTTCGGAGGGAAGAAGAAGTTCTCGTCGACGTCCGTCTCCGAGACGTTGGCGAGGGTGATGGTGATGACCTCCGTCACCTTCGGGCCGCCTTCGATCTGGCGGGAGGCGGTCACGACCTGGCGGGAGGGGAGGCGCATCGGCATGCGGCGCTCGATCAGGCGGTCGACTTCCTCGAAGCCGGTCTTGGCGGCGAACTGCAGGCCCCAGGGGAAGGCGGCCTGGCGGGGAGCGGAGCCGAGCTCCGACACCACCTCGAGCTCCACGGTCGCGGGGAAACGCTCCCCCTCCACTTCCATCAGAAGCGTGTAGTTGGCGTAGAGGCGATGCTTGTCACCGTCACGGTCGGTACGCACCTCCGCGTCGGTGGCCGTGGTGGCCATGTTGATGCCGCGGGTGGTACTGAGATGGCCGCCGAGCGCCTTGCCGGGGCGCTGCGACCAGGTCTTGCGGCTGTGGTCGTGGATGATGATCTCGGCGCCGGCGTCGCGGGTGATCACGGACGTGGTCGGGTTGAAGAGGGGATGATTGCCGTCATGAATGTCGACGCGGGAGCGGTCGCGGTCGATGGTCAGCTTCCCCCCGTACGAGTAGGAGGGTGACGTAAGTACGGTCGTAAAGTCGCAGCGCACCCCCGCGGAGAGCGAGAACGGCAACAATACGGCGACGAAAACAGCCAGCCGGCGGATGTTCATGGAAGGAGCTGATTATACTGACGCGATCCGACCATGAACGCACGAACGGCCGTCCTCGCGCTGATTGTCACCGTTTTGCACGCATCGCCCGCCACCACACAACAGGCCACGCCCTTCAGTGAAACCGTCGAAGTCCGGGTAACGAACGTCGAAGTCGTCGTCACGGACCGGAGCGGCAAGCCGGTGCACGGCCTGACGAAGGACGACTTCGAGGTCTTCGAGAACGGCGGCCGGCAGCTCATCACCAACTTCGCGGAGATCCGCGAGACCACCCCCTCCGGCACGCTGACCACTTCCGCGCCGGAAGCGGCGCCCGCCGACGCGCCGCGCGAGACTCGCCGCCGCGTCATCACGCTCTTCGTCGACAACGCCACGCTGGAGATGGGCAACCGCAACACCGTGCTGCCGCAGTTGCGGCAGTTCCTGGCGGCCCACGTCCGTCCGGGCGACGCCGTAGCGGTCTACCTCTGGGGCAACGGCCTCTCCGCGCAGCTCGAACTGACCGACGACCAGCAGGCCATCGCCAAGGCGCTCGGAAGCCTCGGCACGCTGGTCGCCCGCGGGGGTCCGGGCTGGCGCGCGGAGTTCGAGCACGAGATCGAGGACATGATCTCGAACTACAAGCCGGAGAAGCCGCGGATGCAGGAAGCGATTTCCATCGCCTCGGCCTACGCGCTGCGCGCCACCTCCGAGATGCGCCTGAAATCGGAAGCGCTCAAGAGCGTCATCTCCTCGCTGCGCGGCCTGGAAGGACGCAAGGTGCTGGTCCTGCTCACGCAGCAGCTCTCCACCAACCCGGGCGAAGGGACGTTCTACTTCCTCGAATCGATCCGGGACCAGTTCGCGTCGCCCGACGTCCTCCGCCCCACGAGCGAGGCGCGGCACTACGTGCTGCAGGACCTCGCACGCGACATCGCGGCCGTGGCCAACACCGCCGGCGTGACGCTCTACCCGATCAACGCGTCCGGGCTGTCCACCGACATGGGGATGCGCGACTCGTCGCAGACCTCGTTTCTCGCGAACAGCAGCTCCCCCCATACCGACACCTCCACCTCCACCCTGCACGCCATCGCCGACGAGACCGGCGGCCGGGCCACGGCCGGCTCGGCAAACTGGCAGCTGGCCTTCGACACGATCGCCAACGACCTCGGCGTCTACTACTCCCTCGGCTACCGCACCCCGGGCGAGCGCCAGGACCGGACCAAGCGGGTGGAGGTCCAGCTCCGGGACAAGCGCGGCTACACCGTCCGCACGCGCAAGTCGATCGTCGAACAGACCGCGTCGACCGAGATGACCGACGCCGTCACCTCTCACCTCTTCCACACCCGCGCACCCAACGACCTCGGCATCCAGACGCGGATCGGCAACGCCACCCCGTCCGGCAAGAACCTGGTGCATCCGCTCACGATCGCCATCCCCACCTCCACGCTCACGCTCATCCCCGACGGCAGCGAGATGGTCGGCACCCTCTCGGTGTTCACGGCCTTCCTCCGCGCCGACGGCGCGGTCTCGAAGGTCGGGAAGCAGACGAACCTGGTCCGCTTCCCCGCCGCCTCGATCGCCAACCGCAAGGCGGTCTTCGTGAAGATCGACGTCACCGCCGATCCCACCGTCACCGCCATCTCCGTCGGCGTCCTCGACGAAGCCTCCCGCGCGACCGGCTTCGCCATCATCAAACTTCCAATCGGATCGGCAGGTTTATGAAAAACATCGTTGCTGTTGGATTGATCGCCACGCTGCTCGTTTCCCCCATCGTCTTCGCGCAGGAAGCGCCGGTGTTCGGCGAGACGCTGGAGATCCGCGTCACGAACGTCGAGGTCATCGTCAGCGACAAGTCCGGCAAGCCGGTCCACGGCCTGACGAAGGACGACTTCGAGATCTACGAGAACGGCGTGCGCCAGGAGCTCACGAACTTCGCCGAGATCGGAGAAAGCGTCCCCGCCGGAAACCTGACCACGGCGCCCGGCCAGGCTACGGCCGAACCGGTGAACCGCGACTTCCGCCGCCGCCTGATCTCCGTCTTCATCGACAACGCCTCGCTCAACACCGGCAACCGCGCGTCGGTGCTGCCGCAGTTGCGGCAGTTCCTCGCGAGCAACGTCCGCCCCGGCGACGGCATCGCCATCTACTCGTGGGGCAGCAGCCTGAACGTGCAGCTCGAGCCGACCAGCGACCCCGCCGCCATCGCGGCCGCGGTCGACAAGCTCGCCTCTCACACCACGCTGGCCACCTCGTGGCGCCAGGAGTTCCGCAGCGACCTCGACCTGATGATCGCCGCGTACAAGGACCGCGTGCCGCCGGAGCAGCCGCCGATCAGCGACGCGATCAGCACCGCGGGCGCGTATGCCTCGCGCGCCACGACCGAGATGCGCCAGAAAACAGCAGCGCTCAAGAGCGTCATCGCGTCGCTGCGCGGGATCGAAGGACGGAAAGTCCTGGTGATGCTGACCGAGTCGCTGTCGACGAATCCCGCGGAAGATACGTTCCAGTACATCGAGACGATCAAGCAGGAGTTCGCCAACGGATTGAATTTCAATCCGTTCGCCGAGGCGCGGCCGTTTGCGCTGCAGGGGATGGCTAAGGAGATCTCGGACGCCGCGAACGGCGCCGGGGTGACGCTCTACCCGATCCACGCCGCCGGCAAATGGGCCGACAGCAACATGATGGATGCCTCCGAATCGATCGAGATGAGGGCCGGCCCCTCCGCCGGGACCATCGCCTCTTCGACGCAGACGCTCTTCGCCGTGGCCGAAGACACCGGCGGCAAGGCCATGGCCGGCTCGTCGAACTTCAAGCTCGCCTTCGACACCATCTCGAACGACCTCAACGTCTATTACTCCCTCGGCTACCGCACCGAAGGGGCGCGCCAGGACCGGCTCAAGAACGTCGAGGTGAAGCTCAAAAAGAAGGGCTACACCGTCCGCACGCGCAAGGCCATCGTCGAACAGACCGCCGCCACCGAGATGAACGACATGGTCGCGGCGAACCTCTTCCAGACGCGCGCCACGAACGATCTCAACATCAAGGCGGGGATCGGCGCCGCCACCCCGGCCGGCGAGAACCTCGTGCATCCGCTCACCATCACCATCCCCACTTCCACGCTGACGCTCATGCCCGACGGCGCGGACCTCGTGGGCAAGTTCTCGATCTTCGCCGCCTTCCTCCGCTCCGACGGCGCGGTCTCGAGCGTCGGCCGCCAGACGCAGCAGTTCCGCTTCCCCGCCGCCTCGCTCGCGAAGCGGAAGGAGGTGACGGTGAAGCTCGACGTCACCGCCGATGCGCGCGTGGGCGCGATCTCCCTCGGCGTCATGGACGAAGCGTCCAGCGCCACCGGCTTCGCGCTCGTCAAGCTTCCCACGCCGGCGGAAAAGACAGGATCGACTGAATGAGAACCGTACTCGCGCTCTCGCTGCTGGCCGTCCTCACCCACGGTGCCGCCTACGGCCAGTTCTCCGAGACCGTCGAAGTGCGCGTCACGAACGTCGAAGTCATCGTCACCGACAAGGCGGGCAAGCCGGTTCCCGGCCTGACCAAGGACGACTTCGAGATCTATGAGAACGACGTGCGCCAGCAGATCACGAACTTCGCCGAGATCGGCGAGAGCGTACCCGCGGGAAACCTGGCCACCGTACCGGGCGAGACTCCGGCGGAGGCGCCCGTCACCCGCGACATCCGGCGGCGCCTGATCTCCGTGTTCATCGACAATGCCTCGCTCGACACGGGCAACCGCGCGTCCGTGCTGCCCCAACTGCGGCAGTTCCTGGCCAGCAACGTTCGGCCGGGGGACGGCATCGCCATCTACTCGTGGGCCAACAACCTGACCGTGCAGCTCGAGCCGACCAGCGACCCCGCCGAGATCGCGGCCGCCGTCGACAATCTCGCATCGCGCAACGCCGTCGTCGGAAACTGGCGGAACGACTTCCGCGGCGAGCTCGATTTCCTCATCGCCGCGTACAAGGACCGGGGGGAGAAAGCGCGGATCGAGGACGCGATCAGCACCACGGAAACGCACGCCGTTCGCGGCTCGAGCGAGATGCGGCAGAAAGCAGCAGCCATCAAGAGCGTCATCTCTTCGTTGCGCGGGATCGAGGGACGGAAGATCCTGGTGATGCTGACCCAGTCCCTGTCGTCGAACCCGGGCGAGGAGGCGTTTCAGTACATCGACTCGATCAGACACGAGTTTACCGGCGGCGACAGGTTCAACCCGTTCCCGCACGCGAAGCCGTACGCGATCGAAGGACTGGCGGGCGAGATCTCCACCGCCGCCAACAGCGCGGGCGTGACCCTCTACCCGATCCATGCCGCGGGCAAATGGGCCGACAACGAAATGCTCGACGCGTCGCAGACGATGACCGTGCGAGGCGGCCCCGCGATCAATACCGACACCTCGACACAGACGCTGCACGCCGTCGCCGAGGACACCGGCGGGAAGGCACTGATCGGCTCGTCGAATTTCAAGCTCGCCTTCGACACCATCTCGAACGACCTCAACGTCTATTACTCCCTCGGCTACCGCACCGACGGCGCGCGGCAGGACCGCCTCAAGAACGTCGAGGTGAAGCTGAAGAAGAAGGGCTACACCGTCCGCACGCGCAAGGCGATCGTCGAGCAGACCGCGGCCAGCGAGATGAACGACATGGTCGCGGCGAACCTCTTCCAGACCCGCGCCACGAACGACCTCAACATCAAGGCAGGGATCGGCACCGCCACCCCCGCCGGTGAGAACCTCGTGCATCCGCTGACCATCAGCATCCCGACGTCGACGCTGACGCTCATCCCCGACGGCACGGACCTGGTCGGCAAGTTCTCCGTCTTCGCAGCGTTTCTGCGCTCCGACGGAGCGGTGTCGAGCGTCGGCCGCCAGACGCAGCAGTTCCGCTTCCCCGCGGCCTCGCTGGCGAAGCGGAAGGAAGTGACGGTGAAGCTCGACGTGACCGCCGATGCACGCGTCGGCGCGATCTCGCTCGGCGTGATGGACGAGGCCTCCAGTGCTACCGGCTTCGCACTGGTCAAGCTCCCGGCTGCGGCGGGAACGGGCGGAGCGACCGAATGAGAAACGCCCCCGCGCCCGCGCTCGCGCTGCTCATCCTCCTTACGCACGGTGTCACGTACGCCCAGTTCTCCGAGACCGTGGAAGTGCGCGTCACCAACGTCGACGTGATCGTGACCGACAAGGCGGGCAAGCCGGTTCCCGGCCTGACGAAAGACGATTTCGAGATCTACGAGAACGGCACCCGCCAGGAGATCACGAACTTCGCGGAGATCGGCGAGAGCGTCCCTTCGGGAACGCTGACCGCGTTGCCGGGCGAGACTCCGGCGGAGGAACCGGCCGCGCGCGACATCCGCCGCCGGCTGATCTCCGTGTTCATCGACAACGCCTCGCTCGAGGTCGGTCATCGCGCGGCCGTGCTCGAACACCTGCAGCAGTTCCTAGCGAAGAACGTCCGTCCCGGCGACGGAATCGCGATCTACGCCTGGGGGCTCGGGCTAGAGGTACAACTCGAGCCGACCAGCGACCCTGACCAGATCGCGGCCGCGATCGACAAGCTCGCGGAGCATACGACCGTATCCCACTCGTGGCGTCAGCAGTTTTACAACACCATCGATTCGATCATCGCGTCGGCCAAGAACAGCTACCCGCCCAGGACGCCGGACTTCGGCGAAGCGCTGGCCGCCGCCGAGACCGCCGCCAGGAACAGTACGCACGACATGCGCAGGAAAACCGCGGCGATCAAGAGCGTGATCGCCTCTCTGCGCGGCATCGAAGGGCGGAAGGTCCTGGTGATGCTGACCGAGTCGCTGTCGACCAACCCGGCCGAGGAGGCGTTTCATCACCTCGAGACCATCCGGCACGAGTTCGTCGGGGCCCAGCATTTCAATCCCTTCTCCGCCGCGCGTCCGCACATGCTGCAGAACCTCTCGGGCGAGATCGCGAGAGCCGCGAACACCGCCGGCGTGACGATCTACCCGATCCACGCGGCCGGCAAATGGGCCGACAGCACCTTCACCGATGCGTCGGTGGGCGTGACGGTGAGAGGCGCTCCGACCGTGCACACCGACACCTCGACCCAGACGCTGCATGCCGTGGCCGAGGACACCGGGGGCAGAGCGGCGGTCGGCTCGTCCGACTTCCAGTTCGCCTTCGACGCCATCTCCAACGATCTCAACGTCTACTACTCCCTCGGCTACCGCACCTCCGGCGAGCGCAAGGACCGGCTCAAGAAAGTCGAGGTGAAGCTCAAAAAGAAGGGGTACGTCGTCCGCTCGCGCAACGCGATCATCGAGCAGACCGCGACTACCGAGATGAACGACATGGTGGCCGCGAACCTCTTCCAGGCCGGCAGCACGAACGACCTCAATATCCAGGCGCGAATCCTCGGCACCGCCACCCCCGCCGGCGAGAACCTCGTACATCCGCTCACCATCGTCATTCCGACGTCGACGCTGACGCTCATCCCCGACGGCACGGACGTCATCGGCAAGTTCTCGGTCTTCACCGCCTTCCTCCGCGGCGACGGCGCGGTCTCGGCGGTGGGACGCCAGACGCAGGAGTTCCGCTGGCCCGCCGAGTCGCTGGCGAGGCGAAAGCAGGTGACGGTCAAGCTCGACGTCACCGCCGACTCCCGCGTCAGCGCGATCTCGGTCGGCGTCATGGACGACGCCTCCAGCGCCACCGGTTTCGCACTCGTCAAGCTCGCCACCGCAACGGACGACACACAAGGATCGACAGAATGAGAAAAAAACTCGCGCTCTCGCTGCTGCTCATCCTCATCCCCGGTGTCGCATACGCGCAGTTCGGCGAAACCGTGGAAGTGCGCGTCACCAACGTCGACGCGATCGTCACCGACAAGAACGGGAACCCGGTCTCCGGCCTGACCAAAGACGACTTCGAAGTCTATGAAGATGGGGTCCGCCAGGACATCACTCACTTTACGGAGATCGCCGATACCCGCCCCGGCAAGAACGCCACGAGCGGCAAGGACGGCACGTCCGCGGCAGCAGCGCCGCAAGGCGAGTTCCGCCGCCGGTTGATCGCCGTCTTCGTCGACCTCGGATCGCTCGAGCCGGTGAACCGCCAGGCCGTCCTGCCGAAGCTGCAGGAGTTCCTCACCACCAACCTGCGGCCCGGCGACGCCGCCGTGATCTATTCGTGGGGCGACTCGTTGACGGTGGAGCTGCAACCGACCAACGACCCGGCGGCAATCAAGGCGGCCGTCGACAAGATCGCGACCTATACCCCCGAGCGGACCACCTTCTGGCGCGGGGAGCTGGAGTTCAACCTGGAACGGGTCGTCTATCTGGCCAACATCCACCGTGCGACAAAGCCGTGGCTCGACGAGGGCCTCGAGGTCACCCGCCGTTCCGCCGAGCGCGCGGTGGCGGAGATGCGCCAGAAAACGGAGGCCATGAAGAGCATCCTCTCCCAGATGCGCGGTCAGGACGGACAGAAGGTCCTGGTCCTGCTGACGCAGTCGCTGGGCACCAATCCGGCCGAGGAAGCTTTCTACTACTTCTACACGCAGCGCGAAAAGTTCATCGAGGGAACGACGATGCGGCCGCGAGTGGAGGCCAAACGGTTCGAAGTCCCCGGCCTCGCGGCGGAAGTAGCTGCCGCCGCGAACGTCGCGGGCGTGACGCTGTATCCGCTTCATACCGCGGGCAAGTTCACCGAGGTGTCGGACGTGGACGCGACGAAGGGGGCAACCGTGCAGATGGGCGCCCAGCCCCCGCGGCTGCTGCGGAGGTCCACCCCGGAGATCGACCCGCGCCTGCTCTCCCTGTCGGCGGCGTCCGATGAGACGGGCGGCCGCGCGATCGCCGGCTCCGGGAACTGGAAGGGTGCCTTCGACGCCGTCTCGACCGAGCTCAATGCCTACTACTCGCTCGCCTACAGCGCCAAAGGGGAGCGCGAGGACCGCATCCGGGAGATCGAAGTGCGGCCGAAGAACAAGGCCTACCGGGTCCGCACGCGCAGATCGCTGGTGGAGCAGACAGCGGCCAGCGCCATGAAAGACCTGGTCGCGGCGCAGCTCTTCCAGACGCGCGCGACGAACGATCTCTCGGTGAAGGCGGCCATCGGCACCGCCACTGCCGCCGGCGAGAACCTCGTCCACGCGCTCACCATCACCATCCCCACTTCGACGCTGACGCTCACCCCCGACGGGACCGACCTGGTCGGCAAGTTCTCCGTGTTCGCCGCCTTCCTCCGTTCCGACGGCGCCGTCTCGGCCGTAGGCCCGCAGGTGCAGCAGTTCCGCTTCCCCGCCGCCTCGCTCCCGAAGCGGAAGGAGGTGACGGTGAAGCTCGACGTCACCGCCGATGCGCAGGTCGGGGCGATCTCCCTCGGCGTGATGGACGACACGTCGGCCGCGACCGGCTTCGCCCTCGTCAAGCTCCCGCCGGCTGAATAGCAATCGATGATGAAACGCGTACTGGTCCTGTCGCTGCTCCTCGCCTTCTTTCACGGCATCGCGAACGCACAGTTCAGCGAGACCGTCGAAGTGCGCGTCACCAACGTCGAAGCGATCGTCACCGACAAGGCCGGCAAGCCGGTGGGCGGCCTGACCAAAGACGACTTCGAGGTCTACGAAAACGGCGTGAAGCAGGAGCTGACGAACTTCGCCGAGGTCCGGGAGAACGTCCCCGCGGCCACGCTGACGCCGGGAGAGGCCGCGCCCGCGGCCGAACCGGTCGCGCGCGATCCGCGCCGCCGCCTGATCACCGTCTTCGTCGACAACGCCTCGCTGGAGATGGCGAACCGCAACGTCGTCCTGCCGGAACTGCAACGCTTCCTCCGCGAGAGCGTTCGCCCCGGCGACGGCGTCTCGATCTACACCTGGGGCAACAGCCTGCAGGTGGAGCTCGAGCCGACCAGCGACCCGGAGCTCATCGAAGCAGCGGTGAAGCGGATCCCGAAACGCGCTCTCACCGCCGGCGGCAACTCACGCAGCCAGTTCGAGTACGAGATCACGCAATACATCGAGTCGTACAAAGGGCGCGTCCCGCCGGAGCTCCCGCCGATCGGCACCGCCATCACCATCGCCAGCGGGTACGCCAACCGCAGCACCGTCGAGATGCGCCAGAAAGCGGAAGCGCTGAAGAGCGTGATCGCCTCGGTGCGCGGCGTCGACGCCCGCAAGGTGCTGGTCCTGCTCACACAGTCGCTGGAGACGAATCCGGGCGAATATCCGTTCATGTTCCTCGACGCGCTCCGGGATGAGTTCGAGGGCAGGTTCTCGCCGATGAGCGAAGCCCGCATCTACGACCTCCCGGAGGTTGCGAACGAGCTCGCCGGCGCCGCCAACGCCGCCGGGATCACGCTCTACCCGATCAACCTCGCGGGCAAGTTCACCGACGAGTCGATGCGCGATGCGTCGCACAACTTGCAGCTCACCCTCCGCCCGGTCATCACGGCGGGCACGTCGACCATCAACATGCACTCGATCGCCGTGAACACCGGCGGCCTGGCCACCTCCGGCTCGTCGAACTGGAAGCTCGCGTTCGACACCATCGCCAACGACCTGAACATCTACTACTCCCTCGGCTACCGCACCTCCGGCGAGCGGAAGGACCGCACCAAGAACGTCGATGTGCGCCTCAAGAAGAGGGGCTACACCGTCCGCACGCGCAAGGCCATCGTCGAACGGACCGCCTCCTCCGAGATGACCGACTCCGTCACCGCGAACCTCTTCCACGATCCCTCGCAGAACGACCTCGGCGTCGAAGCCGTCGTGGAAGAGGACAACACCCCCGCCGAGGGCAACAACGTGGTCATCCCGGTCAGGATCACGATCCCGACCGAGACCCTGACCCTCATTCCCGACGGCGACGATCTCGCCGGCAGCTTCTCGCTGTTCGCCGCCTTCCTCCGCCAGGACGGCGCCGTCTCGCGAGTGAACCGCCAGACCCACCAGATCCGCTTCCCCGCCGAATCCCTCTCCCGCCGCAAGGAACTGACCATCAACCTGAGCGTCACCGCCGACCCCCGCACCGGGTCGATCTCCGTAGGGGTGATGGACGAGGCGTCACGGGCAACCGGGTTCGCGGTGGTGAAAGTGAACTAGCCCGCATTTCTCACCAAGGGGATAAAAAAGCCGCCGCCCCGTGCTATTAAGTTGAGTGTCAGCAACAACTTGATGGCGACGGAGGCGGCGGCGTGAGACAGACAGAGTGTAACGGGGA
>Ga0190270_10000031_pt1 | contig 90804 bp, 80 predicted proteins | sample Popmic320T_FD_133748 | JGI IMG/M metagenome (GOLD analysis project Ga0190270, IMG submission 133748) | Populus adjacent soil microbial communities from riparian zone of Weber River, Utah, USA - 320 T | ecosystem: Environmental > Terrestrial > Soil > Riparian zone | place: USA: Utah | collected...
CAACGTCGTCATCGAGAAGAAGTTCGGCTCCCCCACCATCACCAAGGACGGCGTGACCGTCGCCAAGGAGATCGAGCTCAAGGACGAGCTCGAGAACGCCGGCGCCCAGATGGTCCGCGAGGTTGCTTCCAAGACCTCCGACATCGCCGGTGACGGCACCACGACCGCGACCGTGCTCGCGCAGGCGATCTTCCGCGAAGGCGTGAAGAACGTCACCGCCGGTGCGAACCCGATGGAGATCAAGCGCGGCATCGACGCGGCTGTCCGCGTTGCCGTCGAGTACATCGAGAGCATCGCCCGTCCGGTCGAGGGCAAAGACATCCAGCACATCGGCACCATCTCCGCGAACAACGACGAAGAGATCGGCTCGATCATCGCCGGCGCGATGGAGAAGGTCGGCAAGGACGGCGTCATCACCGTCGAAGAGGCCCGCGGCCTCGACACCGTCCTCGAAGTCGTCGAGGGCATGCAGTTCGATCGCGGCTACCTCTCGCCGTACTTCGTGACCGATCCGGAGCGGATGGAAGCGGTCCTCGAGAACGCGAAGATCCTGATCTACGAGAAGAAGATCTCGTCGATGAAGGACCTCCTCCCGATCCTCGAGCAGGTCGCCCGCCAGGGCAAGCCGCTGCTCATCATCTCCGAAGACGTCGAGGGCGAGGCCCTGGCCACGCTCGTCGTCAACAAGCTCCGCGGCACGCTCAACGTGGCCGCCGTCAAGGCGCCGGGCTTCGGCGATCGCCGCAAGGCCATGCTCGAAGACATCGCCATCCTCACGGGCGGCAAGCTGATCTCCGAGGACATCGGCGTGAAGCTCGAGTCCGTGAAGTGGGAAGACCTCGGCGATGCGAAGCGCGTTGCCATCGACAAGGACAACACCACCCTCGTCACCGACACCGACGACAAGTCGCGTAAGGAGACGATCGCAGGCCGCGTGAAGCAGATCCGCTCGCAGATCGAAGACACCAGCTCTGACTACGACCGCGAGAAGCTCCAGGAACGCCTGGCGAAGCTCGTCGGCGGCGTGGCCGTCATCAAGGTCGGCGCTGCGACCGAGACCGAGATGAAAGAGAAGAAGGCGCGTGTCGAAGACGCGATGCACGCCACCAAGGCAGCCGTCGAAGAGGGCATCGTCCCCGGCGGCGGCGTCGCTCTCCTCCGTGCAATCGACGCCGTCGAGAAGGGCATCAAGGCCGGCGTCCTCACCTACAAGGATCGCGACGGCAAAGAGAAGAGCGTCAAGTGCGAGGGCGACATCCGCGTCGGCGCGAACGTCATCAAGCGCGCCCTCGAAGAGCCGTTCCGCCAGATCGTCATCAACGCGGGGCTCGAAGGTTCCGTCAAGCTGAACGAAGTCCGGCAGGCCGGCGGCACGAAGGGCTTCGATGCCCGTAGCGAAGAGATCGTCGACATGATCGAGAACGGCATCATCGACCCGGCCAAGGTGACCAAGCAGGCGCTCCAGAACGCCTCCTCGATCGCCGGCCTCATGCTCACCACCGAAGCTCTCATCTCCGAGATCAAGGAAGAAGAGAAGGGTGGCGGCGGCAACCCCGCAGCCGGCATGGGCGGCGGCATGGGCGGCATGTACTAAGACTCACTCATCGAGTGACGAGGGGCGGGCCGCAAGGCCCGCCCCTTTTTTCATCCCGCGTAAAACCAAGATTCTACCTACCGCGAGAGCACGTCGTGCATCGAGCTCACCGCGATCTTCTGCGGCTTTTTCGGGAGCGGGATCTCGAAGTCGACCGGCTTGGTCTGGCTGCCGATCATCACCACGTTCGCGAGCTTCACGAACGAGGCCTTGTCGAAGTGCACGTAGATCGGGACGACGGAGACGAACCCTTCCGGCACCTCGGACTGCGTGACGCTGCCCGTGACCTTGTACTTGCCGCCCCCGACGTCCTTGACGTCGAACTTCGCGACGTGCTTCGGGATGTGGGTGCCGTAGACCCACTGGTCGAAAAACCAGTTCATCTTGCCGTCGTTCGTGAGGCGGACGTTCGGCGGCGCGTGCTTCTCCACGATGCGCTGGAAATCGGCCGTCGAGGCGTTCTTGCCGGCGTACGTCTTCGCGAAGTCGGTCATCATCGCGGAGAAGACCTGGTCGCCGGTCTTGTGGTCGTGCATGGCCATGCGCAGCATGTGCAGCACGTACGCACCCTTCGAGTAGATGATCGTGTTGGGCGCACCCCAGTTGCGCCACGTGGCGAGGCGGTGGCCCTGCGAGATCGGGCCGGTCTTGTCGGTGGAGAGGTTCGCCCCGCGCGGCTTCTCCAGGATGCTGCGGCGCGCCTTCTCCCAGAACTCGTCGTACTTGCCCCACCCGCCGGTCTGCTGCGCCACGAGGGCCGAGGTGAACTCCGCGAAACCCTCGGAAATCCATTCGTCGCGATAGCTCTTCCAGCCCACCTGATGGCCCCACCACTGGTGTGCCATCTCGTGCGTCCCGACGTTGTCGATGAAGTCCTTCAGGTCGCCGCCTAGACCGAGCGTGTTTCGCTGCGTGCCGTTGAGGAAGGCTACATACGGCATGTAGATGAGCGTCGGCCACGACTGTCCGTAGAACCACTCGGACTGCTGCGTGATGGACACGCGCTTGTCGGCGAGCGGGCCGAAGAAGATGTTCCCCGTGCGGGCCGTGTTGATGCCGTCCGCGATCGAGTGTTGCGCGAGACTGGACGTGTTGACCGTCATGTGGCTCGGTCCGCCCTCCGTCTCGGCGATGTACTCGAGCGCGGCGTTGATCTGCCGGATGATGTCCGGCGTGCCGGTGTTCGTGAACACCTGCACCGTCATGCCGCTGTCTTTGTCGGCCTGCTCCATCTTCTTGAAGCGGCCGTAATTGAAGCCCGCCACGCGGATCGGGTTCTTCGCCTTCCAGACCGTGATGCGGTCTTTGCCTTCGACGCGGTTCTCGATCTCGTCACCGACGGCGATGATCTCGAACTTCTGCGGCGTCCGGAAGCGGAGCTCGTACGTCGCGAGATCGGAGAACGTCCCGACGTTCGGATACCAGTTGGTGCGGCGGCCGACCATGAAATTGCCGTCGCCGGCGTTCGTGAGCACTTCCTTGCCGCCGTACTTCATCTTGAGCAGGTACTTCTGTCCCGCCGTGAGCGGCGCAGGAAAGACCACCGCGGCGTCCGGATCCTCATCCTTGTCTTCCTGGATGAACGCGACCGGCGTAAAGACCGGGTTCGCACCGGCGGGCGCAAACTCGGCGCTCTCGATCCTGAGCGTGCCGGTGAGGTCGATGGGCAGGACGCGATACGGCGCGCTCGGCGTGAACGTCATCGTCGTCGTGGCGTTGAGCCTCGCCCCTTCGATGTCGGAGTCGATGAGGTAATGCTCGGCGTCCGCGAGCGGCAGGGCGGTCCGCCCCTTCCCCGCTTCGAGCTCGCTCTTCAGGCGCGACGAGTACCAGATCCCCCCCTTGTCATTGCTCGAGACGACCATCGCGGTCTGTTCGCCGCCCATGTCGCCGCCGTACAGGCGGACGCTTTCGGCGCCGAGCGGATCGACGATCAGGACCGCCGGCGGATACTTCCTGCCGTCGACCCAGCCGATGAACAGCGGAGCCTGCGGCGTATCGACGAGCTCCTGCAGCAGGCGCACGTGCACGTTCGTGTGCAGGTCTTTGCGCTGCTTTTTCATGTAGGTGTTCCAGCGGTCGGTGGCCTTGGCGTCGGGCGTGCCGGGAACCGGCTCCCCGAGCTTCAGCGCGTCCGTGACGAGCGCGGTCCCGAGGAACACGGCCGACTCGAACTGGTCGCCGATCGACACCAGCTTTTCGTCGTTCGTGTGCACCGACAGCTGGTAGCGCTCACTGTCCGAGGCCGGCGTCAACTCGTACGAGCCCTGGCCGATGAAGACCGCGCCGGAGGTCTTCCCTTCGACCGGCGTCAGCAGATGCAGCTTGCCATTGAGCGTGAAGCGGACCACGTCGCTCTGGAACACATAGTTGTTGACGGCGAGGGTGCGGCCATCGGGACGGATCGCGCGGAGCGCGGTGTAGGTCGCATCAGGGGCAGCAAATGCGGAGGCGGCGACACAGAGAGCAAGTACGACGGCAAACGGCAGGGCCGTACGGGACATAGGGAGTGAATTCCTTTCGTGGAGTTGGGCCGTCCGCAAAATAACACAGTTGCGCGCCGCGTCATAAGTCACGCGCCACCGCAATCAGCTCTTCCCGAATCGCTTCCCGCTGCGCGATCAGCTGTGCGTGACCGGACGTGCGGAACATGCGATGCCGCACCGCGCGCAGGTCGCCGATCACGTCGTCCACCTCTTCGATGACGATCAGCGCGAGATACCCGAGGAACGGCAGCGCGAGCGCGTAAAGGCCGATGAAGAACGCGGCGGCGATGTACGTCAGCGGATAGAGCAGCAGCGCCGCCAGGAACTTCATCGTGGCCAGGACGTTCCGCTCCCCCTTCGCAAGCCGTCCCGCAACGAAGCCGATCAGGCGGTAGGTCGGATAGTGCAGGACCGCACCGGCCAGCGCGAGCGGCAGCAACACGAGCACGCGGAACAGCCGCAGGGCGTCGACGCGCGGCCGCAGCTCGTGCACGTCGAGCTTCGCACGCCGCAGCTCGGACTCGAACTGCGCGATCTTCTGCTGCAGCTGCTCGAGCCGTTTCGGATCGCGCGCGCTCAGGTAGTGGTATCCCTCGATGAACCGCCGCCGCAGGTCGAACTCCTCCGCCAGCGGCTGTTCGTCGTCCGCCGTGAAGATGTCCTCGGCCCGCGCGATCAACGCCAGCGCCGCGTGCGAGTCGGCCTGCAACGTGACGGCGTCGAGCCCCGCGTCGATGGCACCGGTGAGGTGCTCGACCGCCTCGACCGGCGGCTCCCCTTTCACCTCCGTCGGCTGCACGAGGATCGGTTCACCGAACAGCACCAGCGCCGAGCTGCGGAAGACGTGCTTGTCGGTGTAGTAGATACCCGTAGGGACGACCGTCAGCGCCGGCACGTCCGCGCCGAGGGCGATGCGCGCCGCGCCGGTCTTCAGCTCCCGCAGGCGCGGATCGTCGTGCGTCGTCCCTTCCGGAAAGATCGCGATGCTGCCGCCGCGCTGCAGCACGTCGCGCGCTCGCGAGAACGTCTCCTCGTTCGAGCCGGTGGTGTTGTCCTGCTTCCGGTAGACCGGAATCGTGTCGAACGCACGCACGAGCCAGCCGATCACCGGATACCGCAGCAGCGGCGCCTTCGCCAGAAACGACACCGGCCGAGGCGCGAAACAGAGCAGGAACAAAGGATCGACCAGCCCGTTCGGATGATTCACCGCGAAGACGACCGGCCCATCCGGCGCGCGCTCCATCCCCAGCAACTCGATGCGCCGGAAAAAGATCCGCACGCACAGGCGGAAGAAGGCGGTGACGAGGCGGCGGATAATCTGGCGTCACCGCACTGCAGAAGGAACCTCCTTCGTCGTCCACGCCGCGTACGTCCAGATCAACCCCGCGAACAGCACCGCCACCGGCACCACCAGGATCCCGCGGTCGAGCGAGCTCGCGTCGGAGATCGCGCCGATCAGCGGAGGGGAAGGGATGTCGCCGAGGAAGTGCATCACCAGGACCGAGAGGCCGACCGCCGTCGCGCGCTCCAGCGGCGACACCACGTTCACGATCGCGGAGTTGATCGGTCCCGTGCACATGAAGATCAGCACCTCGGCGATGATGATCATGGTCAGGTAGAGCGGCTTGTTGTGGCTCGTGAGGCCGATGAACGTCAGCGGCGCGGCGAGCAGCGTGGCGATGCCCGAGACCCAGAGATACGACTGCTTCGTACGCTTCAGGAACAGGTCGCCCAGCCAGCCGCCAAGAAACGTGCCCACGAAGCCGGTCGCGACGACGATCAGGCCGAACATCACCGTCGCGTCCGACCGCGGCATCCCGCGGGCACGCTCGAGAAAGGCCGGCATCCAGAAGCCCAATCCGCCGAGGGCGAATGTATACATCGCGTAGCCGAGGACGGAGAGGATGTACGGCCGGTTGCGCAGCAGGTCGCGATAGGCGTTGCCGGAGACGCGCACCGTGTGGCCGGCGTCGTTCTGGCCGCGCGGCGGATCCTTCACCAGCAGGACCAGCAGCGAGAGCAGCAGCCCCGGGAAGCCTGCGATCCAGAACGCCGCGCGCCAGCCGAGGTGCTGATCGGCCAGCCCGCCGAGGATGTACCCGGCGGCGGAGCCGATCGGAATCGCCGCGAAGAAGACCGCGAAGACGCGCCCCCGCTTCTCGATCGGGAACTGATCCGACAGCAGCGCCGGAGCGATCGTGCCGTAGGCTGCCTCGCCGACGCCGACGGTCGACCGGGCGATCAGCAGCGTCCAGAAGCCGCGCGCGAACCCCGCCATGGCCGTGGCGATGCTCCAGATGGCCACTCCGATCGCGATCAGCGGCGGCCGCGCGCGCTTGTCGCCTAACGAACCGAACACCGGGGACGTCAAAGCGTAGACCAGGATGAAGCCGGTGCCGATGAAGCCGATCTGCGTATCGGTCAGCCCGAGGTCGAGCTTGAGCGGCTCGACCACCGCGGAGATCACCCAGCGGTCGATGTAATTGAACAGATTAATGAACGTGAGGATCGCAAGTGCGTACGAGGCGCGTCGGTCGGTCCGCTGCACGCGCGTCAGTGTATTAGCGAAACCAGAAGGGAACGAAAACGTAATAAAGCCGACGATGAACTCACGGTTATGATCTTACGATCCATGAAGAGACTGGTTCCTCTCCTGGCGTTCGTGGGCGGCCTCATCGTCCTCGCGCTCCTGATCCCGCGGTACAACGCGGTGCAGCCTCGCGTCGACATCACCCGCGGAGAAGCGCAGCGCATCGGGGATGAGGAAGCGCGCAAGCTGGGGATTCCGGTCGACAAGGCGTGGTCGAACGTCACCTGGGTCGGCTCCCCCCTCCTGGATCGCGCCCTCGAGAAGGATCCGGAGCGCTACCGGCGCCTGCACGACGACCCGGTCATCGGCCCCCGTCTCGGCGGCTACAGGATCACCTACTACCGCCGCGGGCTGGAGAAGATCCCGCCGTACGGCCACATCTACGTCACCGGGCAGGGAGAGCTCATCGCGGCGCGGCTGCGCGAGCGGCCGGAGGCGCGCGGAGCGAATCTGACCGAGGCGCAGTTGCGGCCGAAAGCAGACGCGTTCGTGAATTCGCGCGTCTTCGCCGGCGCGCCGTCGCCCGTGTTCGAATCGGTCCGGCCGACGGTCACGCGCAACCGTACCGACTGGGTCTTCCGCTACAAGGTCATGGCCCGCGAGCCGATCGGCAACATCGACACGTACCTCTGGGTCTACTACAACGGCGACCGCTTCGCCGGGTTCGACCTGATCGAGGAGTACGCGGACGGCACGCCGTTCCGCTTCGACCCGCCGATCGCCGGCGCATTCCTCGGCTTCGGAGCGCTGTACGTGATGCTGCTCCTGCTGCTCGTGCTGTTCCTCAGGAAGTACCACGCCGGCGAAGTGGGCGTCGGCACGGCCTCGTTCCTCTTCGGCTCGATTCTCCTGATCGCCCTCGCGGTCGAGCTCATCATCTCCCCCGCCTCCTCGGACGGCACGAACTTCGGCAGCATCGACGCGCCGCAGACCGCGCTCGCCATCTCCGGCTTCACCACCCTCTTCGTCTACATCCCGCTGGCGGTGCTGGTGTTCCTGGCCTGGGCGGTCGGTGAGAGCTACGCGCGCGAGCGGTGGGGAGAGCGGCTCGCATCGTTCGACGCCATCCTGCGCCGCGATCCGGTCAACGCGACGGTCGGACGGTCGATCCTCTACGGCGTCTTTACCGCCCCGGCCGTCGCGGCGGCGGCGTTCCTGATCGGCATCATCCCGATGGCGCTCGGGTGGGCCCATCCGGTCCCCGGCGACGGCTCCGCCATGATCCTCTTCCTCGGCGGGCCGTTCGCGGCCGTGCTGAGCTCCGCCTCGCAGGCCATCATGACGGCGCTCGTGGCGATCCTCTTCGTGGTCGCCTTCGCCCACCGCCGCCGGATGCTGTGGCTCGGCATCCTCGCTGCCGCGCTGCTGATGACCATCGGCGGCGTGGCGCATCCCCCCATCGGCCCGCTCAGCCAGCAGCTCCTCTTCGGGTGGGGCGCCGGCGTCGCGGCCATCGTGGTCTTCCTCGCATACGACCTCCTCGCCAGCGCGGTCGCGCTCTTCTTCGGCGGGCTGCTCGTCGCGCTCGCGCCGCTGTTCAGCGTCGCCGGCGGAGGGATGGAGCGGCAGATGATCGTCGCGGTCGCGGTGCCGCTCGTGCTCGCGATCGCCGCCGGCATCATCGGCCTGCTCACGCGGCGCGAAGTCGAATACTCGTACGAAGACCTCGCGCCGCACGTGAAGCGCATCGTCGAGCGGGAGCGCGTGAAAGCGGAGATCGACGCGGCCAACCGCATCCAGGCGGCGCTGCTGCCGCTCGACGCGCCGTCGTTCGCGGGGGCGACCGTTTCGTCGCACTATCGCGCGGCCACCGAGATCGGCGGCGACTACTTCGACTTCCTCAAGCTCCCCACCGGCGAGATCGGCATCGCCTTCGGCGACGTCTCGGGCCACGGCCTCACCAGCGGCATCGTCATGGCCATGGCCAAGTCCGCGCTCATGGTGCAGGTCGACCACGAGCACTCCCCCCGCGCGGTGCTCGACGTCCTGAACGAGATCGTCATCAAGACCGCGCCGAAGCGGATCATGATGACGTTCTTCTTCGGCGTGCTCGATCCGTCGGCGCAGACGCTGCGCTTCTCCTCGGCCGGCCATCTCGATCCGTACGTCTTCCGCGCCGCCACCAGCAAGCTCGAAGCGCTGTCGTCGTGGGGCTTCCCGCTCGGCGTGCGGCGCCGCGAGCCGTTCCGCGAGCATCACGTCGAGTTCCAGCCGGGCGACCGCCTCGTGCTCTACAGCGACGGCCTCATCGAAGCGATCGACGACGACGGCAACCCGTTCGGCTTCGACCGCTTCGAGCAGACCATCGTCTCCAGCGGCCATCTCGCCGCCGACGACATCAAGAAAGCGCTCCTCTCCGCGGTGAAGAAGTTCACCCGCAACCGTCCGCCGGAAGACGACCAGACCCTGGTGGTGGTCGCATTCGAGGAAGCGGCCGCGGAGCTGTTGCCGAAGCCGGCGCGCCTTGCCGAAATCGTCACAGCAGAGACCGTCAACTGAGTCTAGAATTCCCCTCCGATCCATAACGAAATCGAGAGGGAGAGAACTGTGAATTACTACAGCATTCAGGTCACCACCCAGGGCAGCGCCTCGTCCACCGCCTTCTATTACGTCAACGTCCTGTCGCCGGGCGCATTGGCCGGCGCGGCCGTGACGCTCTACCCGACCGCCGCGCAGGCGACGTGGTTCGGATACCAGGAAAACGCGCTACAGTTCCAGGCGCCGGCCGGCCGCGCAGGCGCCGGCGCGACGGTCATCACCGATTCCCCCCGCGTAATCGGCACGCTCGGTGTCAGCCCGGCCATCAACGTCGACACGGTGCTCAACCTCTACGGTGCCGCCAACCCGATCGGCAGCGTCACCCTCCCCGCCGGCCAGACCAGCATCCCGTTCGACTTCCAGGTCTCGTCCGAAGACGCGATCCAGAAGGGGGACGTCGAGGCCGCGCTGCAGAAGGTGGCGCCGAAGCCGGAAGCCTGACGGGGGGTGGATTGAGGATTGAGGAGGGAGGACGAGGGATTCGACGACCGAATCTTCTCAATCCTCAATCCTCAATCCTCAATCCCGTTTCCCAAATCCTCAATCCGATAGAATCCGCCCCTTATGGCCCAACAACCAGAACCAAACAAGATCATCTACTCGATGGTCGGTGTCTCGAAGTTCCACGGGAAGAAGCAGGTCCTCAAAGACATCTACCTCTCCTATTTCTACGGTGCAAAGATCGGCGTGCTCGGCCTCAATGGCTCCGGCAAGTCGACGCTGCTGCGCATCCTCGCCGGCAAGGACACCGACCACCTCGGCGAGACCGTCATCTCCCCCGGCTACACGGTCGGCCTCCTCGAACAGGAGCCGCAGCTCGACCAGTCGAAAACCGTCATCGAGATCGTGCAGGAAGGCGTGCAGCCGATCCTCGACCTCCTGAAAGAGTTCGACGACATCAACAACGCCTTCGGCGATCCCGACGCGGACATGGACAAGCTCATGGACCGCCAGGCGAAAGTGCAGGACAAGCTCGACGCCACCGGCGCCTGGGACCTCGACTCGAAGCTCGAGATGGCCATGGACGCGCTCCGCTGCCCGCCGGGCGAGACGCCGGTGGCCACGCTGTCCGGCGGTGAGAAGCGCCGCGTCGCGCTCTGCCGGCTCCTGCTGCAGGCGCCCGACATCCTGCTGCTCGACGAGCCGACCAACCATCTCGACGCCGAGAGCGTGCAGTGGCTCGAACAGCACCTCAAGCAGTACCCCGGCACCGTCATCGCCGTCACCCACGACCGCTACTTCCTCGACAACGTGGCCGGCTGGATCCTCGAGCTCGACCGCGGCGAAGGCATCCCCTGGAAGGGCAACTACTCCTCCTGGCTCGAGCAGAAGAAGAACCGGCTCGCGCAGGAAGAGAAGGTGGAGTCGAACCGCCAGAAGACCCTCGACCGCGAGCTGGAGTGGATCAAGATGTCGCCGAAGGCGCGCCACGCCAAGGGGAAAGCGCGCATCAACGCCTACGAGAACCTGCTCAACCAGGAGACGAAGGACAAGGTCGCGGAGCTCGAGATCTACATCCCGCCCGGGCCGCGCCTCGGCAACGTGGTCGTGGAAGCGGACGACGTAGCCAAGGCGTACGGCGATCACCTGCTCGTCGAAGAGATGTCGTTCCGCCTCCCGCCGGGCGGCATCGTCGGCGTGATCGGTCCCAACGGCGCCGGCAAGACCACGCTCTTCCGGATGATCATCGGGGACGAGAAGCCCGACTCCGGCACCGTGCGCGTCGGCGAGACCGTGAAGCTCGGCTACGTCGACCAGAACCGCACCCTCGACGGCGAGAAGACGATCTTCGAGGAGATCACCGGCGGCACGGAGCTCATCCAGCTCGGACCGCGCGAGATGAACGCACGCGCCTACGTGGCCCGCTTCAACTTCTCCGGCTCCGACCAGCAGAAGAAGGTGGGCGTCCTCTCCGGCGGCGAGCGCAATCGCGTGCACCTGGCCAAGATGCTGAAGGAAGGGTCGAACGTGCTGCTCCTCGACGAGCCGACGAACGACCTCGACGTCAACACCATGCGCGCGCTCGAAGAGGCGCTCGAGAACTTCGCCGGCTGCGCGATCGTGATCAGCCACGACCGCTGGTTCCTCGACCGCGTGGCCACGCACATCCTCGCGTTCGAAGGCGACAGCCGCGTCTTCTTCTTCGACGGCAACTTCAGCGAGTATGAGGAAGACAAGAAGAAGCGCCTCGGCGTCGACGCCACGCAGCCCCACCGGATCAGGTACCGCCAGTTGAGCCGGTAAATGCAATCGCGATCGGTTTGGAGTGCGGTGACCGCAGTCACCGCTTTCACTGCGCGCAAGGCAAAGCGGCGACTGCGGTCGCCGCACTCCAAACCAGCGCCGGCACTCTTTCTCGTCATCGCCCTCTTCACCCTCACCTCCCACGCCGCCGTCACCACCACCGCCCTCACCGGGCGAGTCGTCACCGGTACGGCGCCGGCCGCGGGGGTGACCGTCACCGTCACCTCACCCGCGCTGCAGCATCCGCGCACCGTGACGACGAACGCGCACGGCTTCTACTGGATCGCCGCCCTGCCGCCGGGTGTGTACGAAGTCTCGTTCTCGCGCAGCGGGCTTTCCTCGCTCATCCGGCCGGCGCTGCTGGAGCTCGGCCGCGTCGCGCGCGCCGACGCGCACCTGGAGGTGAACGAAGACGAAGACAGCGTCACCTCCACCGCGATCCCGATGAGCGTGGTCGACGACCCGGCGCTCACCTCCCACTTCGACGACGGCGAGCTCGATCGCCTGCCGCTGCCGGTTGACCGCCTCAGCGCCGCGCGGTATGCCCCCGGTCCGCTCGGCGGACCCCTGCTGATCGACGATGCGCCGGTGGAGACGACACCGTTCCTCGGCTACGAAGTGGTCGAACAGCTGACGGTCTTTCGCGGCGCGATGCCGCTCGACTTCGCCGACGGCAACGCGGTCGCCGCCCGCACCCGCTCCGGCGGCGAACAGTTCACGCTCTCCATCCGCGATACGTACTTTGCTGAAGAGGGCCATCTCTTCGAGACCGCCAGCGGCGGCAGCATCGTCTCCGAGCGCCTCTGGTTCTTCGCCGGCGGCTGGGGCGGCGTCGCGGACGGCGCGAGCGTCAAGCTCACCGGCCAGCCCGGCGCGGCGCACAATCTCGTGGCGACGTATCTCGACGCGGACGGCGAATCGCTCGCCGCTCTGCGCTACACCGGCATCGCAACCGAGCGCCTGACCGCCGAGGGCATCGTCACGAGCGAAGGCTTCGCCAACGCCCGCGGCTCCTGGGTCTACGGCGATCACGTGCTCATGGGCGGCGCGAGCGACGACGCGCTGTACGCGGGCGACCGCTGGTCGCGCGGCCGCGTCGCCGTCAGCGCCGGCCTGCGCTTCGAAGACGACCGGACCTCGCCCCGCCTCGCCGCGACGTACGACGTGCGCGGCAACGGACGGCAGGCGCTCACCGCCAGCTTCGGCCGATACGCGCACCGCCTCGACATCTTCACGGCCGGATTCGCCTCCGCCATCGGCTCCACCGGCACCGGACGCCTCGACTACCTCCACCGTGACCGGGAGAACGAGCTGCAGCTCGACGTCCGCTACAGCCTCTTCGGACGCCTGCAGACCGGCGGCGGCTACACGTACAACGACTCGGCTGCCTTCGCGCACCGCGGTCACGCCTGGGTCGGCGCGGAGCTTCCGCTCGGCGAGCACGAGATCGGCGCCACGCTCCTGGAACGGTACGAGCGCGACGCCTGGGCCTCCGACCTCGCGTTCCGCTACACGCTGCCGTTTCCGCACTTCCGCCTGACCCTCGCTACGGACGTAACGAACGCCTTCCAGGCTGAAGCGGCCGCGCCGCGGACGTGGCGCGCATGGCTCCGGGCCCGGCTGTAACCGAACGTCTGTTCGGGTTACGTCACTGGTGATTCGGAAACCTGCTGCCGCGCTTCGGCAAACCGAATTCCAGCATCCTTGACGCTTTTGTGAAAATCGTGTGAAGTGTTGGCGTCCAAGTCACTTAACGATCGCACGTCCCCCTGTGCACCGCATTGCATCAGGGACGAGCAGATCCGACGTATCCCGTCCACATCGCGGTAGAACAAAACAGGAGGAAGGATGAACAACGTTTCACGTTTCATCACGCTTTGCGTGCTGATGCTGCTCGTCGCATCAGTCGCTGTCGGTCAGACGACGTCGTCGCTGAGCGGCACCGTCACGACCGAGGGCGTAGGTCTCCCCGGCGTCACGGTGACGATCTCGTCGCCGCGCATGCAGGGCACACGCACCGCCGTTACCGGCGAGGCGGGCGGCTACAGCTTCGGCGCAATCCCGCCGGGCGATTACAGCGTCCGCTTCGAGCTTTCCGGTCTGGCCACGGTCACGCGGACCGTGCAGATCGGCGTAGGCCAGAGCGGCAGCGTCGACGCCAGCATGAGTGTCTCGGCCGTTGCCGAATCGATCACGGTCACCGCGGCTGCCCCCTCGGTGCTCGAGACCCCCGGCGCGACCAGCAACATCTCCGGCGAGATGATCGAAGAGCTCCCGATCCCCCGTACGGTGCTCGCTACCGCGGCGCTCGCGCCCGGCGTCAATACCAGCACGATCTCGGCGGGCCAGCTTCAGATCTCCGGAAGCCCCGGCTATGACAACGTGGTCATGGTCAACGGCGTCAAGATCACGGAGACGATCCGTAATCAGGCGCAGCCGCTCTTCATCGAAGACGCGGTCCAGGAAACCACGGTCATGACCGCCGGCGTCTCCGCCGAGTACGGCGGATTCACGGGTGGCGTGGTCAACACGATCACGAAGTCCGGCGGGAACGAGTTCACCGGATCGTTCCGTGACTCCCTCACGAACCCGCGCTGGACCGAGCCGACGCCGACGCAGGCCGGCGAGAACACCGACACCCTCAACGAAGTGTATGAAGCGACGCTGGGCGGCTTCATCATGCGCGACCGCCTCTGGTTCTTCGCAGCGGGCCGCGACACCGAATCGGCCGGCCTGCCGCAGACCACGCGTGCGGTGCCGGGCACCGGCAGCGATCCGACGACGTTCAGCCTCACCTCCGTCACCACCGAGCGCCGCCTCGAAGGGAAGCTCACGGGGGCCATCACCCCGAAGCACAACCTCGCGCTTTCGTACTTCGACCTCGCTTCGCAGTCGACGAACCAGCGCTTCACCGCGACGTCGTACGATCTCGAGCAGTTCAGCGATCGTGAAGACCCGCGCAAGCTGCAGTCGGCGTTCTACAACGGCGTGCTCACCGACACCCTCATGCTCGAAGCGCGCTACTCCAAGATGGAGTACGGCATCGGCTGGGGCAGCGGCGGCAAGTTCCGCGACTTCGAGCGCGGCACCATCGTCCGCAACCTGTCGGACTCCCTGGCGCGCTGGAACTCAGCCACGTTCTGCGGAGTATGCGACAAGGAAACGCGCAACAACGACGGCATGGGCGTGAAGGGCAGCTACTTCCTGAGCAGCAAGTCCCTCGGCAACCACAGCTTCGTGGCAGGCTGGGACAGCAACTCGGAGCACCGCTACGCCAACAACTACCAGTCCGGCTCCGACTTCCGGTTCTTCGTCAACGGCGCGACGCGCGTCGGTGAGAACATCTACCCGGTCGTCCGCCCCGGCACCAACCTCCTCCCCGCGTCGCCCTCCTCCACGTCGTACCTGGTGTGGACGCCGATCTTCGCGCTGCAGGGCGCAGAGAGCGACCTGCAGACCGACTCGTTCTTCATCAACGACCGCTGGGAGCTCAACGACCACCTGAGCTTCAGCATCGGCGTCCGTTACGACCGCAACAACGCGATCGACTCGACCGGCAACACGGTCTCGGACGACTCGAAGATCAGCCCGCGCCTGAACGTCGTGTACGACATCGCCGGCAACGGCCGCCATCGCGTCAGCGCTTCGTACGGTGAGTACGTCTCGCGCATCGTCGAAGGCGCCGCCACCAGCCAGTCCTCGGGCGGCAGCCCGGCGTACATCTACTTCCCCTACACCGGGCCGGCCATCAACGTCACCAACCCGACCGAGTTCAACACCCGCCAGGCGCTCGGCATCGTCGAGGACTGGTTCTACTCGCAGTGCGACGCCGCCGGCAAGTGCGGTCCGGAGAACCTCTCCCTCGTCGCGCAGGGGATCGAGCACAGCGTCCCGGGCTTCAGCGCCCGCGTCAACGGTCAGCTCAGCTCCCCGTACGTCCGCGAGATCACCCTCGGCTACGGCGTGCAGATCGCGAGCAACGCACTCGCGCGCATCGATCTCGTCGCGCGTGACTGGCGAGACTTCTACGGCATCCGCGTCGATGGTTCCACCCCGCGCGAGGTCGACTTCCTCGGGCTGGACCACGACATCCAGATCATCGAGAACACCAACGACATCGAGCGCACCTATCGCGGCATCCAGTTCCAGACCACCTGGCGCCCGCGCCGCTTCAACTTCGGCCTGAACTACACATGGTCGAAGCTGCGCGGCAACGACGAGCAGGAAAGCGCCACCAGCGGTACGGTCGGCAACAGCCCCGGTACGAGCTACTACCCGGAGCTGCTCAGTTACTCCCGCCGTCTCCCGGTCGGCTACATCGACGGCCAGGATCAGCGCCACCGTGCCCGTGCGTGGGCCGGCTATGACATCCCGCTGCCGAACGTCCTCGGCCAGTTGAACGTCTCGGTCCTGCAGAGCTTCGACTCCGGTACGCCGTTCTCGGCCATCGCCAACATCAACCTCCGGCCGTACCGCGAAGCCCTCACCGCCGGCGTCGGCTACGAGACCGTTCCGGCCAGCGGCCAGTACTACTTCTCGGAGCGCGGACAGTTCCGCCGCGACGACGTTTCGTCGACCGACCTGGCGCTCAACTACCGCTACCCGATCGGCCGCTTCGAGCTGTTCGCCCAGGGCGAGTTGATCAACATGTTCAACCGCGGCACCGTCCTGGTCGTCAACAACACCGTCAACCTGGTGTCGTCGACCGCCAATCCGAACACCTTCAATCCGTTCACGGAGACGCCGGTCCAGTGCGCCCCGACGCCCGCTGGCGCCACGGCGATCAAGAGCATCGCGACGTGCCTTGCCGAAGGCGCGCATTTCCGCCTCGCGGAGACCCTCGGCCCCACCGGTGGTTTCGGCGAAGCCGCCTCCTCCACCTCGGCGAGTTACCAGCAGATGCGCACCTACCGCGTCTCGTTCGGCGCTCGCTTCTAACCTCGTACACGCTGTAAAAGAAACGCCCCGGTCGAAAGACCGGGGCGTTTTTGTTTACCATCGCGCCGCATGCCTCGCCTCCGGCTCCTCATCCTCGCCTTCGCACTCCCCGGCCTCCTCGCCTGCCGCGGGGAGCGCCTCGCCACGACGAGCCGGGAGCGCGGACCGGTCATCATCATCTCCATCGACACGCTCCGCGCCGACCACCTGCCGATGTACGGCTACGACAAGGTCGAGACGCCGCACCTCGACGCACTCCGCGGCGACTCGATCCTCTTCGCCAACGCCTACTCGCACGTCCCGCTCACCCTCCCCTCGCACGCAAGCGTCCTCACCGGCCTGCTCCCGCCGGGCCACGGCGTCCGCAGCAACATCGGCTACCGCCTGAACGCCGAGACACCGTCGATCCCCGGGTTGCTCAAGGCTTCCGGCTACGCCACCGGCGGCGCGATCTCGTCCTACGTCCTGCGCGGCAACACCGGCATGGCCGCGGCGTTCGACTTTTACGACGACGCCATCTCGAATCGCTCCGGCGTCGCCATCGGAAACCTCCAGCGCGCCGGCGACGCCACCTCCGCGATCGCGAAGACCTGGATCGAACGGCACGAAAAGCAGCCGTTCTTCTTCCTCCTCCACCTCTTCGAGCCGCACGCGCCCTACTCCGCGCCGGAGCCGTACCGGTCGAAGTACACCCACGTCCCGTACGACGGCGAGATCGCCGCCACCGACGCCATCGTCGGCGACTTCCTCGCCTTCCTGAAGACGCGTGGCATCTACGACCGCGCCACGATCATCTTCCTCTCCGACCACGGCGAAGGGCTCCGCCAGCATGGCGAGCCGGAGCACGGCATCTTCATCTACCGCGAGACCATCCACGTCCCGCTGCTGGTCAAGCTCCCCGGCCGCGACCGCGCCGGCGAGACCGTCACCGCACCGGTCGGACTGGTGGACGTCCTCCCGACCATCGCGGAGCTGACCGGAGTTCAGCCGCCCGCGAAGCTCGACGGCAAGTCGCTGCTGGCCAAAGCAGACCCGCAGCGCACCATCTACGGAGAGACGCTCTACCCGCGCATCCACCTCGGCTGGAGCGAGCTGCGCGGACTGCAGGGCAGCCAGTTCCACTTCATCCAGGCCCCGCGCGCGGAGCTCTACGACAGCACCGCCGACCCCGCCGAGACGCGCAACGTCCTCGCCGACCAGCGCCGCGTCTACAGCGCCATGCGCACGGAGCTCGAGCGTTACGGCAACGACGTCTCCATGCCGGTCAACGTCGACCCGGAGGAAGCGAAAAAGCTCGCCGCCCTCGGCTACCTCGGCTCCGTCCAGAGCACGCCGGCAGGCCCGCTCCCCGATCCTAAGGACCGCATCGGCGACATCGCCGCCATGTCCCAGGCCACCGGCCTCCTCGAAGCCGGCCGCCTCGACGAAGCGATCGAAACCTACCGCCGCATCGTCGCCGAAAACCCCCGCTTCTCCGACGCCTGGAACCAGCTCGCCAGCACGCTCGCCCGCGCCGGCCGCTACGAAGAAGCCGCCACCGCCTACCGCGCCGCCATCGAACGCTCGCCGTCCCTTGCCACCGAGTTCGCCCTCGCACTCGCCTCCGTCCTCCTGCACCTCTCCGACTACGACGACGCGACGAAACACGTCGCCCTCGCCGAGAAAACCAACCCCGGCGCCGCCCAGGTCATGTACGCCAGGATCGCCCTCGCGCAAAAAGACCCCCGCCGCGCCGAAACCCACGCTCGCCAAGCCCAGACCGACCCCGGCCAGGCCCTCACCGCCTCCGTCCTCCTGGCCCAGTCCCTGGCCGAACAAAACCGTCCCGCCGAAGCCCTGGCGTTACTCGCCCAGACCGAACAACGAGCCCGCACCGAAGGCGCCCTCCCCCTCGAATCCCTCGACTCCGTCCGCGGCGACGCCCTCGCCCGCATGGAACGCTTCGACGAAGCCCTGCCCGCCTTCCGCCGCAGCATCGCCGACTTCCCCAACGACCCCAGCGCCTACATGCGCATGGCCATCGTCTTCGCCGTCGCCGGCCGCCCCGCCGAATCCCGCGCGATCCTCGACGAGATGGTGCGGAGAAACCCAACGCCGGAGGCGAGAAAGCTCAAGGCGAAGACTCTGACGGAGCTGGGGGCGGGAGGGTAACGCGTTACGCGTAGCGCCGTGCAACATGCGTGGCGCGCGCCTCGGCTCAAGGCACCTGGGACGCCGAGGCCACGACGGCCAGCGCATCGGCGATGCCGGCGGGCGGCGCTGCATGCGAGAGCACGGTGAAGCTGAGCAGCAGCTTGCCGGCCGGAACGGCGCCGTTGGCCATGTACTCGTGCTCTCCGGCGCCGGGTGCGCGATCGGTGGCCCAGAAGAAGAAGCCCTCGCCGCTGGCGGTCTTCAGGGTGCGCAGGGGCAGCTCCTTTTCGACCGCGCTCGCTTGAATCGACTTCGCCGCGCCCTCGATCGCCTCGCGAATGCTTTCCGGCGAATTGAATTTCGGGTCACCTTCCGGCGACCAGAGAGGCGTGATCATCAACAACAGTTTGCCGTCGTCGGACGACAGCGTGATCGTCGGCGGCATCGCCGGTTCGCCCTCTACCCGTTGCGTCCAGCCGGCCGGCACCGACAGCTTCAGGGTGCCGTGATCGGGGACCGCGTACGAGCGCAACGCCGCATCCTCCGCCTGTGCGCCCGCACCGGTCGCGATGAGATAGACCACGATTGCCAGCATTCTTTTCATGGCTACAGCCCTCCTTCTGCCAGTACGTATGCCAATGCCGCCAGCGCGGCGGTGTTCTGCGCCAGAGCCTTCGGGTCCACCTTGTCCAGCGTGTCCGCCGGCGTGTGGTGGTAGTCGAAGTAGTGGCGGGGATTGGGAATGAGGCCGAAGCCGGGGATGCCGGCGTCGGTCAGCGGCGACGTGTCGGCGCCGGTGTGCTGGGAGCTCTCGAAGTACATCGGCGCGATGCGGGAGAGCACGCGCATCCGGGCCTGGACACGCTCGAGGTTCGCTCCTTCGAGCGTGCTGATGAAGCCGACCGGCGGCGCGGCGCCGGCGTCGGTCTCGATGACGGCGACGTGGCGGTGCAGCTCTTCGCGTTTCGCGGCGTTCTCGAAGTACTTCTTCCCCCCGCGGAGGCCGTTCTCCTCGTTCATGAACAGGACCGCGCGGATGGTGCGCTTCGGGCGGATGCCGAGTTCCTTCAGCACGCGCATCGTCTCCATGACCATCGAGACGCCGGAGCCGTTGTCGATGGCGCCCGTGCCAAGGTCCCAGGAGTCGAGGTGGCCGCCGATGAGCACGATCTCGTCCGGACGCTCGCTGCCGCGGATCTCCGCGATGACGTTCGCCGATTCGACCTCAGGGAGCATTCGCGGCGTGATGACGAGGTTCAGCCGTACGCGCTGCCCTTTCGCGAGCAGGCGATGCATGAAGTCCGCATCCTCGGTCGACACGGCCGCGGCCGGGATCTTCTTCGGCACCTCGTCGAGGTAGCGCATGGAGCCGGTGTGCGGCGTGCGCAGCGACCCCGAGGCGACGGAGCGGACGACCGCGGCCACGGCCCCCTGTTCCGCCGCCCGGCTCGCGCCGATGCCGCGGAAGACGACCGCCTTCGAGTAGGCGTCGAACGCGCGGCCGCTTTCGATGAGCTGCATGTCCATGGGGAGGTTGTAGAGGACGATCTTCCCTTTCACCTTCCCGGCTGCTCCCAGCTCGGCGAGTTGCTCGTACGACGAGACCTCGATCACGTCCGCGGTGATGCCCGCGGCCGGCGTGGCGACGCTGCCGCCGAGGGCGGTCACGAAGAGCTTCTGGTCGTTGTGAGAGACAAGGCGGCCCCGCTCCTCGCCGCGCACCCAGTGCGGCACCATCACCCGCTCGTTGCGGACGTCGATGCCCCAGTCGCGAAAGCGCTGCGTGGTCCACCGCACCGCCAGCTCCGCGTTCCTCGACCCGGAAAGCCGCGGCCCGATCTCGTCGGTGAGATACGCCAGCGTCTCGTATCCCTGCGAGCTGGTGAGGATGTGGTCGATGAGGCGTTGTTCGTTGGGCTGCGCGAACGCGGGGAGGGCGAGAATGAGCGCTAGTGCTGCGATCGTCTTGTACATGTTGCTGGTCGCTGGTTGCTGGTTCGTGGTGATGTGCCGCGAGACGATACACCACCACGAACCAGTCACCGTGCCGTCTCGGGAGCCAGCGCCAGCTATACTTCCGCATTCCCTGCACGTAAACAATGCGTAGCCGCACACCAACTGATGCTCTTCGAACCATCTCAACGGTCGTCGCGATCACGTCAGCGTTCGCGGTTGCCGGCATCTCCTTCTTCGGCAAGGCTTTTCAACTCGACACGCGCGTCCTCCTCGGTGTGATCCTGGCCGTGCTCGGATCGCTCCTTCTCTACGTGTTCGGACGCGCCGAAAAGCTGAGCGACGACCTGGTCGGCATCCGCGCGTCGCTTGCAGGAGCGCGGACAGACGTGGAGGTGTTCAACTCGCGCGACGAGTGGGCGAACCGCCTCACGGCTGAATCGCTGCGCAGCGTCGAGGTATCGACGCAGATGTTTTCCGACGTCCGGCTAGGGCGGGACATGGATGACTACTTCGCCCGCATTCACCGGGAGATTCGCGAAACGAACCTTCCGTTTCGCCGCATGGCCAGTACCGGCAGTGCGGAGAAGGTGCGCTGGTTGTTCGATCTTCTTGCCGAGATGTATTCGACAGACTCTTTCTCGCTCGGCGTCATCGACGTCGATCACACGAAGGTCCCGCTGACCGCCTTCCAGATCTGTCGCCGGGGTGACGGCAACTATTCCGTCTTCATCTTCAGCAGCAACATCTTCGAGCCCGGCACACACACATGCCTGATCACGGACCGCGCCTTCGGCGAGTTTGCACAGCGCACGTACAACGCGTTCTGGGATTCGGCGTCGACCATCAAGCTGAAGGATGGTCCGAGAATCCACTGGGATCGCATTCGCGAGCTGGCGAATCGCTACGGCGCGGCGCGGACCAGAGAATACGCGGAGCTCATGCGGCTGGCAGAGCCGCGCCGCGCGTGACCGCTACCATGGTGTCAGGTGTCAGGGGATTATCGCCCGGTGAGACACCCCGGACACCTGACACCTGACACCTGACTAACAATTACAGTTCCGTATCGATCTGCGCCCGCTGCAGGGCGCCCGAGTAGTCGACGTAGATCGACTTCCATTCCGTGAACACGTCGATGCCGGCCACGCCCGCTTCACGGTGGCCGTTGCCGGTCTCCTTGACGCCGCCGAACGGCAGGTGCACCTCGGCGCCGATGGTGGGGGCGTTCACGTAGAAGATGCCGGTCACCATGTCGCGCATGGCGGTGAAGGCCTTGTTCACGTCGCGCGTGTAGATCGAGGCCGACAGGCCGTACTTCACCCCGTTGCCGATCGAGATCGCTTCTTCCAGCGAGTTGCAGCGGATCACGGCAGTCACCGGTCCGAAGATCTCTTCCTGCGCGATGCGCATGTCCTCTTTGACGTTCGCGAAGACGGTCGGCTCGTGGAAGTAGCCCTTGCCGAAATCGCCGTCGCGCAGCGCGCTGCCGCCCGCCACGACCGAGGCGCCCTCGTCCTTGCCGATCTGCACGTACGACTCGACGGTCTCGAGCTGCGACGCCGAGACGCTCGGTCCCATGTCCACCTTCGCATCGAGGCCGTTGCCGACGCGCAGCGTCTTCGTGCGGGCGGCGAGCTTCTCGACGAACTGGTCGTAGATCTTGTCGTGCGCGACCACGCGCGAGGCCGCGGTGCAGCGCTGGCCGGTCGTGCCGAAGGCGCCCCACAGCGCGCCGTCGACCGCAAGGTCGACGTCCGCGTCGTCCATGACCATGATCACGTTCTTGCCGCCCATCTCGAGATGGACGTGCTTGAACTGCGGGGCGCAGACGGTGTTGATGTGGCGGCCGACCTCGGTCGAGCCGGTGAACGAGATCACGCGGATCTTCGGGTGCGCGAGCATCGGCTCGCCCACTTCGCGACCGCCGCCCGTGACCATGTTCCAGACGCCCGCGGGGAGGCCCGCTTCTTCGAAGGCCTCGGTCAGCAGGACCACCGAGAGCGGCGTCTGCGAGGCCGGCTTGATCACGACCGTGTTGCCGCAGACCAGGGCCGCCATCCCCTTCCAGGCCGGGATGGCCATCGGGAAGTTCCACGGCGTGATGAGGCCCGCGACGCCGAGGGGCATGCGCACGGCCATGTTGAACTTGTTGTGCAGCTCGGACGGCGTGGTCACGCCGAACAGGCGGCGGCCTTCGCCGGCCGCCAGGTAGGCCATGTCGATGGCTTCCTGGATGTCGCCCCCGGTCTCGGCGACGACCTTCCCCATCTCGCGCGTCATCTCGCGCGCCATCTCGTCCTTGCGGCGCTTCAGGATCTCGCCGACCTTGTACAGATACTCCGCGCGCTTCGGCGCCGGCACGAGCCGCCACTTTTCGTACGCCTTGCTGGCCGCGTCGACCGCCCCGTCGACGTCCGACGCATCCGAGTCCTGGAACATGCCGACCAGGTCGTCGTCATTCGCAGGGTTGCGGTTCTCGAAGGCCTTGCCGGTACCCGACTTCACCCACTTGCCGTCGATGTAGTTCGTGTACTCGCGCGTCTCGCGCAAAGAGTACTTCTGCGCAAATGTGTTCGTTTCCACTGCTGACATTGTGATTTACCTCCGAGATATGCCGGAAAAAGCGAGGGCGCGGAGCATATCACGCGGCTGTTGGCGGGGACTCTTCGTGTACTCTGAGTTCCGTCAATCAATAAAAGGAGATCTCCACATGAAATTGTTTTTGTCACTGATCGTGCTCTGTCTGCTGGCTGTTCCCGCGATGGCGTTACCCGACCACGCCATGCTGACCACGTACTTCGACGAGTGCGGCACTGAGATTGGATGGCGCCAGTTGTCGTGCAACGGGCAGTTCACCAGCAGCGGCACGACCACCAGCGACTACTACTCCGTCGAAGTCCTGATGGAGTGCAACAACTGGGTCGAGCCGCTCGGCTGCGGCGACATGGGCCTGACGACTGTGGGACAGTCCGGTTGCAGCAGCTGGTGCGTCTCGTCCGGCTACAGCATGTCGTACGGCGCCAATCTCGCTCCTGACTGCGGGGGGCGTTGCGCGAACGGTTCCTTTACGCTTCCCTGTCCGGGCTGGTAGTCCGGGATCGCGGACCTGACCAGGGTGACCGTTGCGCATTGCCGCGCAGCGGTTACCTTGCCTTTGCGGGTGCGGCGGTGTCTTCCTTCGGCACGCGCGACCCCATGTCGACGTTGCCGCGGAACTTCGCCCCCTCGGCCACGACGATCTTCGGCGCCTTGATGTTGCCGTCGACGGTGGCGCTGGCGACGAGCTCCACCCGCTCGTCGGCGGAGATGTCGCCGGTGAGCTTTCCTTCGACCGTCACGTTGCGTGCATGGACCGTCGCTTCGATGCGCGCCTTGGTACCGATGCGGAGGTCGCTCTGGAGGTCGATCCGGCCGCGGATCGTCCCTTCGATCACGATCGGCTCGGTGCCGGTGATCGTTCCCTCGACGGTGATGTTGGGGCCGATGAACGTGCCTCCGGGCGGTGCGACGCTGCCGACGCGGACGTCGGTCCTTGCAGAGGGAGCGGGATCTTTGGAGAAAAGGGCCATTGCTGTCAGTCGACCTCGGAAAAGTGGGCGGGAAGCATACGATAGACTTCCGCGCGCTTCAATGAAGAGAGGGAATCCGTTGATGCTGCGACGTTTAACAACAACACTGCTCCTCGCAATTGCGCTGGCCGGCTGCAAGGGCGGCGGGAGCAAGGCGGAGCAATACCGCACCGAAAAAGTCACCCGCGGCACCGTCACGATGAGCGTGACCGCCACCGGCACCGTCTCGGCGGTCACGACCGTGCAGGTCGGCAGCCAGGTCTCCGGCGTCATCGCGCAGCTCTACGCCGACTTCAACAGCACCGTGAAGAAAGGACAGCTGCTCGCGGAGCTCGATCCGACGCCCTTCCAGGCCCAGGTCGAACAGCGCCAGGCCGACCTCACCCGCGCCCAGGTGCAGACCGACGACGCCCGCATCAAGTACGAGCGCCAGCGCCGCCTGATGGAAGGGGGCCTCACCTCCCAGGCCGAGGTCGACGCCGCGGAGTCGCAGTGGAAAGCGGCACGCGCGCAGGTGCAGCAGGCCCAGGCGGCACTGAGCCAGGTCAATACGAACCTCCGCTACACGAAGATCATGTCGCCGATCGACGGCATCGTGGTCGACCGGCAATACGACGTCGGACAGACCGTCGCGGCCTCGTTCCAGGCGCCGACGCTCTTCCAGATCGCGCAGGACCTCACCAAGATGCAGGTGCAGGCGGACGTCGACCAGTCGGACATCGGCCGCGTGAAGGTCGGGCAGATCGCGCGATTCAACGTCGACGCGTATCCGGAGGACGAGTTCCGCGGACGCATCGCCCAGATCCGCTACAACGCGCTGGTGAACCAGAACGTCGTCACCTATCCGGTGATCATCGAAGTCGCGAACCCCGAGGGGCGGCTGCGCCCGAAGATGACCGCGAACGTGACCATCGACGTGGCCACGGTGGAGAACGTCCTGCGCGTCCCCAACACCGCGCTGCGGTTCAAGCCACCCACCGAAGGCGGCGGCGACGCGATGCAGAAAGCGGCGCGCACCGGACAGGGGGGACCGGGCGGCGCGGCGGCGCAGCTTCCGGCCGGCCGGCGCCGCGGCGGCCCGGCGAAGGGACAGACGATCTACACGCTGAGCGCGGAGAAGAAGCCGGCGCCGGTGGAAGTGCGCACCGGCATCAGCGACGGACGCTTCACGCAGGTCGTCTCCGGGAACGTCAAGGAAGGTGACAGCGTGATCGTCGGCGTGGCGACGTCGAAGGTCGAGGGACCGCCGCCGATGGGCGGACAGGGACCGGGCGGCATGGGCGGCGGAGGCCGCAGGCGCTAGGCGTGGACGACAACGTGGAGCATCCGGTCATCGACATCCGCGCCCTCACCAAGGTCTACCACCTCGGCGAGGTGGACGTCCGCGCGCTCGACGGCGTCGACCTCCGCGTCGAGCCGGGGGAGTTCATCGCCATCATGGGGCCGTCCGGCTCCGGCAAGTCGACGCTGATGAACATCATCGGCTGCCTCGACCGCCCCACCGGCGGCACGTACGTGCTCGACGGCGCCGACGTGTCGGGGCTCAGCCGCGACCAGCGCGCCATCATCCGCAACGCGAAGATCGGCTTCGTCTTCCAGAGCTTCAACCTGCTCGCCCGCACCTCCTCCATGGAGAACGTCGAGCTGCCGCTGCTGTACGGCGACCTCGCGCTCTCGAAGAAGCAACGCCACGAGGCGGCGCGCGAAGCGCTCCATCGCGTCGGCCTCGCCGGCCGCGAGGGCAACTACCCGTCGCAGCTTTCGGGCGGGCAGCAGCAGCGCGTGGCCATCGCACGCGCGCTGGTCACGAACCCCGCGATCCTGCTCGCCGACGAGCCGACCGGCAATCTCGATTCACGCACGTCGCTGGAGATCATGGGCATCTTCCAGGACCTCAACGACGAAGGAAAGACGGTCGTGCTGATCACGCACGAGGCGGACATCGCGCAACATGCAAAGCGCGTCGTGCACGTGCGCGACGGCCTCATTCAGCAGGACGAATTCGTGCAGCAGCATCGAGTCGAACGCCAGGGAATCGCGGCGCCCGTACCGCCCGTGAAGAAATGACGAAGAAATGAAAGTCTCGCTGATCCGCCTCGGCAACATCACCGTCGTCGGCCTCAAGTCGATCGCGCGCAACAAGCTCCGCTCGCTGCTCACCGCCCTCGGGGTGGTGATCGGAGTGGCGTGCGTGATCGTCTCCGTGGCCATCGGCGCCGGCGTGGCCGCGTCGGTCTCGGAGATGATCAACGCCCTCGGCTCGAACTTCATCATGATCATGCCGGGCGCCACGACGCAGGGAGGCGCGCGCATGTTCGGCTCCCAGTCGACGCTGACCGAGGACGACATGGTGGCGATCTCGCGCGAATGTCCCGCCGTCGCGTACGTCTCGCCGCAGGTGCGGGCCTCGGGGCAGGTGGTCGCCGGCGAGGCGAACTGGTCGACGCAGGTGCAGGGCGTGGGCATCGACTGGCCGAACATCCGGGCGTGGAACGTGGCCGACGGCACGTTCTTCGGCGAGGGCGACATCCGCTCCGGGACGAAGGTGGCGGTCCTCGGCAGCACCGTGGCCGAGAACCTCTTCCCGAACGGCGACGCGGTCGGCGCGATCATCCGCATCAGGAACGTCCCCTTCCGCGTGAACGGCGTGCTCGAAAAAAAGGGCGGCAGCATGATGGGCGCCGACCAGGACGACGTCATCATCGCCCCCTACACCACGGTGCAGAAGCGGCTCCTGGGACAGCAGCGCATCGGCATGCTCATCGCCTCGGCCGTCTCGGCGGAGCAGGTGCAGGACGCGATGGACCAGATCGACGCGCTGCTCCGGCAGCGCCATCGCATCCCGCCCGGCGGCGACGCCGACTTCATGCTCCGCTCGCAGGAAGAGATGGCGCAGGCGAACGCGCAGCAGATCGCGATGATGCGCTACCTCCTGCTCGGCATCGCCATCGTCTCGCTGGTCGTCGGCGGCATCGGGATCATGAACATCATGCTGGTGAGCGTGACGGAGAGGACGCGCGAGATCGGCATCCGCATGGCCATCGGCGCCCGCGGCCGCCACGTGCTGCTGCAGTTCCTGTTCGAGGCGGTGACGCTCTCGGTCCTCGGCGGCCTGATCGGCGTGCTCCTCGGCGTCGGCGTCGCGCAGGGCTTCGAGCGCTTCGCCAAATGGCCGATGGTGATCAGCCCCACCGCGATCATGGTGGCATTCGCGGTCTCGGTGACGATCGGGATCTTCTTCGGGTTCTACCCGGCGCGGAAGGCGTCGCGGCTGGATCCGATCGACGCACTGCGGTACGAATAACTCGTCCACAGGCGCGGTTCCTCGTGCGTGCTCCGGTCCCTGGTCTCCCTCTCGCTGGTCCTCCTCTCCACGGCTGCCTCGGCGCAGGACGCCTGCAGGCGCGGCTATGAGGTTGCGCGACAGCTCGTCACGAGTAACGTGGGAGCCGGATACGCGGCCGGCGACTTCAACCATGACGGGCGGGTGGACTTCGTCGCGTTTTCGAACGACCGCCTGCTCGTGCTCCTGAACCGCGGCGGACAGGTCTTCGAGGTAAGTTGGCAGGGGACCACCAGTCAGCCGATCGGGGGGCAGCTTTACGCCGCCGACGTGACCGGTGACGGGCACCTCGACGCAATCATGTGGGAGACCTGGATGGTCGCGGTTGCTCCCGGCATCGGCGACGGGACGTTCGCGCCGTTCGTCGAGACGCGGAACCTTCCCCCCAACTCGGCCCGGCTGTTGATCGACCTCGACGGCGATCGCCTCCCGGAGCTCGTCCACTTCGACCACGCCGAGTCGAGCGTCGTCATCCACGCTCCACAGCGCGACGGCTCCTTCCGCTTCGTCTCTTCCCAGCGGATCGCCGCGGAGTGGTTCTGGGACTTTTCGCCGCCGCAGGCGGGCGATTTCGACGGCGATGGCCGCATCGACCTGATGAGCGTCAACACCCGCGACCTCCCCTATCTGCGCACGCACGTGCTCTGGAACGACGGTGACGGGACCTTCAGCTCCGCGCTGCGGGATCTCGAGCAGGTGCGGATCCCGGGCGCGTACGTCGGACCGGTGCAGCTCGACGGCGACACCGCAACGGAGCTCGTGGCGATGCAGGGCGGACTGCTCTACATCTTCGAGGCGAACGGCCGCCAGCTGACGTATCGCACGGAGAACGTCAACGGCCCTGGTCTCGGCACACCACAGTGGCCCGTCGGGACCACCGATCTCGATCGCGACGGTGCTCTCGACGTCGTCTGGGGTGGCGGCCCTGCGATGACCGTGCTGTGGGGTCCTCGGGAGGGTGAGGACTCGTACGCCCGGGCGACGTTCGATTTTTCGGCCGGCACTCTCACGGACATGAACGGCGACGGCCTTGCCGACATCGTCTCGACTTCCCGGCAGGACGGCCTCGACGTCATCCACGGCGCCGCCGGCAGCCGCGCGCTGCAGACGGCGCCGGTCGTCCCGCACTTCGGCACGCCCTGGAACCTCTTCGAGGCGGACATCGATCGCGACGGGAAAATGGATCTGGCCATCGACTACGCGGACGGCTACACCACGCTGCTGAGCCCCGAGGGATCGACCTTCACCGAAAAAGCGCGCATCGCGGGACATCGCGTCCAGGCGGTGGCCGATATCGACGGAGACGGGCACCTCGACCTCGTCACGCGTCCGGGACAATGGGAAGCGGCCACGGACGTGCACTTCGGCACGGGCGACTTTGCATTCAGTGCGCCGCTGCAGGTGTCGCGCAGTTCCTTGTTCGAAGGCGTCGCGGCGCGCAGTGCGGGCGGAAACGCGCTGATCTTCACGACGCTGCAGGGCGTGGTCGAGAGCGTCTTCGTGACGAACCGCTCAGCGGCGACGACGCCCCTGACCACGGTCGCCTCGACCGACAGCGTCGCGGTCGCGGACGTGGACGGAGACGGCGACTCCGACATCGTGATCGGGGACGGACGCACGAACCGTCTCCTGGCCCAGGAGGGAGCCGGCTGGACCTCCCGCGCGGTCGAGTTCCCGCTCGACCAGCGATTCAATGACGTCGTGACCGGGGACCTCGATCGCGACGGGCGCGTCGACCTGCTGCTGGTGGAGAGCGACGGCTACTACCGCCCCCTGCTCGCGAAAGGCGATGGGACCTACGTCCCGGTGGAAAGCGCGGCGGTCGCGGCCAATCCCCTGGGGTCGCTCCGGCTCCACGACGTGGATCGCGACGGCCTGCTCGACGTGGTCGTGACCGCCCGCAGCGACGCCGGGCACTTCGTGATCGTGCATCGCAACACCGGCTCCGCATTCGTGCCTCATGGCCTCGACAGGATCGCCAGCGTGTCCGGCGGCGCGGCGGTGCTCGAGGACTTCGACCACGACGGCTGGGACGACCTCATCGTGGCGCACGCCGGCGGCGTGGCGCTGCTCCGCAGCGTCTGTACGCCACCTCGGGTTCGCGCCGCCTTTACGCCGGCGAGACCGCTCGAAGGGCAGCCGGTCACGCTCACGGTCAATACCGAGCCTTCGCACGCAAATGCCGTCGGCCAGGTGGTCGTGCGCAGGAACGGCGCGGTGATCCACGTCGAGCAGCCGGACCTGGCGTATCAGTTCGGCAGCTTCGCGTTCACCCTGCCGCCGCTCCCCGCCGGCACGCACGCATTCGAGGTCGAGTACCGGGATCAGTACGCCGGCACGACCAGCACGACCGTCACGGTGACCGTCGATGCGCGCGGAAAGCGGCGGCGTGCGGTGAGAAGCCGTTAGTTAGCAGGACGCTTTTACTTCATTCACGAGAGAGAACGACGGGAGGCCTCCGGCGGGCCGGCGTGGCCGGCAGCACTGGTTGCCCAAGGCTGATGCACGCCTCTCGCGCAAGGCGCCGTCCGTGCGCAAACAAGTGCCGCCGGCCACGCCGGCCCGCCGGAGGCCCCTCGTCGTTCTCTCTCGTGGGCGAAGTAAAAGCATCCTGCTCAGCCGACGAAGAGCATCGAGATCCCGAGCAGCAGGATCAGCCCGGATACCACCCGTTTGAACGTCGCTTCGGGGATGCGTCCGAGGATGGCGCGGCCGGCGATCGTGCCGATGATGACGGCCACCGTGGCCACGGCGATGATGCGCCAGACGTTCATCAGGGCCGCGCCCTCGGTGTAGAGATACACCGGCACGCGCGCGCCGTCGATGAGCAGCGCGACGGCCGTTGCCGTGGCCACGAACGCTTCCTTTGGCACGTCGAAACCGAGCATCGCACCGGCGCGGATGCCGCCCTGGTTGCCGACCAGCCCGCCGAGCAGGCCCGAAAGCGCCCCGGCGATCCAGGCGCCGCCGCGCCCGAAGCGCAGCTGGATGCCGAGCAGCCCGGTGAGGCCGGCGAAGATCAGCAGCGCCGCCAGGATGTACGCGAGCACGCGCCCGCCGATCCACGAATGCAGCACCGCGCCCGTCAGCCCGCCGAGGGCGCTCGTGACCCCGAACGTCAGCAGCACGCGGCGGTCGAGACTCCCGCGCAGGAACCAGAAGCGCAACGCGGTGCCGATCACGTGCGGAATCGCGACCATGGCCACGGCGAGATGCATCCCGTAACGCATCGCCAGCACGGGCGTCATGAGGCTGCCGACGCCGAAGCCGGCCAGCGACGCCACGATCGCCCCCGCAAACGCCGCGATCGCCACCAGCGTCTCGAACATGTCAGACCGTCAGTTGCGGACGCGGCGCATGCTCGAGCTCCGGCGGCAGCTTCACCGCGCAGCAGGCCCGCTCGAGCGAAGCCGCATCGCGCTGCATCTGCCTGTCCCCGGCGATCGCGTTCAACGTCGCCTCCAGCACCCCCGCTGCAGCGGCGTCCGACGGACGGGCGATGCTGTAATGAATCCACTTTCCGTCCCGCCGCGCATGCACGATCCCCGCACGCCGCAGATACGCCAGATGCCGCGAGATCTTCGGCTGCGTCTCATCGAGGATGGAGACGAAGTAGCAGACACACACCTCCCGCCGCCGCACGAGATTGAGGATGCGCAGCCGCGTCCGGTCCGCCAGCGCGGCAAAGAGGGTGACGAGGTTCACGCGGGGATTATACATGCGGGGATACGGATGCGTGGATCGCCTCCGTCACTTGGTGGAGAGGCTGTGAAAGAATCGCTCCACGGTGCGCACATCGCCTGTGGCACGGCCCCTCACCCGGCCGTTGGCCACCCTCTCCCCGCTCGACGCGGGGAGAGGGGCTACTAACCTTCACTCTCGCGAGACGGGTAATTAGTAGCCCTTCTCCCCTGCAAGGGGAGAAGGTGCCCGAAGGGCGGATGAGGGGTCGCGCCTCAGGCGAGTGAAGATTTTTGTAGGAGCTCCGCGACGCGTTCGGCTGGTTTCCGGTTGCTCATGACCATATGGAGCCCGGGCGCGCTTCACGAGCACGCCCGGGCTCACAACCTCCTTAGACTTTACGCTTTCGTCGTCGTCGTGGTTTCGGGCGCCGGGTCCGGGGTGGGCGACTGAGGGTTCTCTGCCGTCTTCCGGCGCTTCGAGAAGCTCTTCAGCCGCTTCACTTCCTGGATGTGCGGCACCAGCACCGCGTTCGCCGGATCGCGCGCCAGCTGCGCTCCGATCGAGTACGCCTGCGCGGAGATGAGCGCCAGGCGCTGGCGGCGCACGAGGTTCGCACCGTCGACGCCGTTCAGCAGGGCCCGAAGCTCACCGGCAACCTCCTTCCAGCGGCTCCAGTCGGCCTGCAACTGGCGCACTTCCTCCGGCTGCAGCCCGAGCGCCAGCGCCACGTTGTCGAGCGCTCCCAGCACGTTGATGGTCCCGGCCACGACCTCGTCCGACTGTTTCCGCGTCTGAGCGCGAAGGATGCGCCTCTGCGCCGGCGTCAGCGGTGTGACCTCTTCCATCTGTTGGCGGAGCAGCCGGATCTGCTCCATGACTGCCTCGGGGTCCAGCCTGAGCGGCTGCTGTGTTTCGGCTGCGGAAGCCGTCTTCGAATTGACTGCGGGGTTGTGCAACATAAACACTCTCCATGCCCATCGGGCGATCAAGGCCGGAGGTGACGTCAGGACCCGTATACGAGTGCGAGGCGGCCACCGGCTGGAAGGTCCGGCCACATGCCGACCCTTCCGGTTGATGATTCGAGATGTGCGCACACCTCGATTTGCCCGCGGCAGGAGGAGCAAAGCTCAACTCCCGCACTCGATACGAACTTCGCAACCCTTCTCAGGATCGGCGTATCGTCGTTAGCCGCAGCAATAAGTTAAGGCCGAGCCCGGCGTCTGTCAAGGGCCTTTTTTCGATTGCCCGGAAATCGCGAGCTACGTGCCGTACACCGCGAGCGTTCACCGGGACACCGCGAGCCTGTGCCGGGACACCGCGAGCCTGCGTCGGGACACCGCGAGCCTGCGTCGGGACACGTCGAGCCTGTGCCGGGACACCGCGAGCCTGCGCCGGGACACCTCGAGCCTGCGCCGGGACACCCCGAGCCTGCGCCGGGACACCTCGAGCATGTGCCGGGACACCTCGAGCCTGCGTCGGGACACCGCGAAGCCTGCGCCGGGACACCGCGAGCCTGTGCCGAAACACCGCGTGTCAACGGCCGGGACACCGCGAGCCTGTGCCGGGACACCTCGAGCCTGCGCCGGGACACCTCGGAGCCTGCGCGGGGACACCTCGAGCCTGCGCCGGGACACCGCGAAGCGTGCGCCGGGACGCCGTGAGTGTTCGCCCGGGACACCGCGAGTGTTCGCCGGGACACATCGAGCGTCCACCGGGACACCGCGAGCGTCCACTCGCAACCCACTGAGCGTCCACTCGGACACCACCGAGCGTCCGAGCGGATCCTGCCGGCGCCCGCTTCGACACTCGCGGCGCCCGCTCGGACGCTCGACGCTCCCTGCGCGACGCTCCCGGTGTCCGGGCCCGTACCTCCCAGCGTCCGCTCCGACGCTTGAAGTGGCCGGTGTGCCGCTCGCCGAGTGGGAGCAGTGACTAGAGAACAACGAAGGTCTGACCCCAATGGCCTTAAGTTAAGCGTACTGGCACCTCATACTGCGCCGTTACGTGCTTGCGGGTGGTGCGACGGAGCGGAGGGTAGTTGTTGATTGTCTTACGTTTAAGTGCGTGAGGCGAGTGACGGTTGGGACGACGTCGCACGCGTTGCTGCAGCACTTCTCGGCGGGCGCTCTGGTAGATCGATGAGGCGGATCGAGGGGGGAAAAGAAACGTACAGCGGCAGGTAGCGATGCACGACACGGACGGCGTGCACGAACGAGAGGTCCGTGGGATCGACGTTCTCGGCTAGTGCGGCATCGAGCATGAAGGCGCGGACGCCGAAGTGCGCCATCAACATCCCGTAGATCTCCTGTCGGATGTGGTCAGGTGTCTGCGCCCGGAGAACCATGCCGCTGCCTCGCAAGGTCGTTTTCAACTCGGCGAAGACCGTCTCGATCGTCCAACGCCTGTTGTAGAGGTGCGCGAGTTGGATTGCCGGTGCTTTGCGGTAATCCATGATCGAACAGAGCAAGCGGTAGTGCTCAGTGCCTTGTCGCGTATCGACAGCGAACTCGATCAGGCGAGCAGGAATGCCATCGACATCCTTCTGTCGGTCTTTCACCGAACGATAAATCCTGGTGAGATATGAACCGTCCGGCAGCTTCTTGAGCTTCGGCAGGTTCGCGTCAGCTTTGATGCGCCAGAGCAAGTCGGCTCCTGTGGCAAGTGCCTGCTGCCACAACGGATAGCCGAAGAACGCCCGATCGGCCAGGCAAAGCGAATCCTTCGGCAGATGCTCGATCACTTGCCGTGCGAGCTTCGCTTCGTGCGTTCTGCAACTGGCGATCTTCGCGCCGAACAGGATGTGCGTGCCGTTCTCGAGCAGCGAGACCAGCCGCACCTGCGGATAGGCAGCACTGCCGAACGAGACGCCCGGCCGGCGGAAGACGCGCGCATTCGCCGGCGTGTCGGCCACATCGAGGATCGTTGCGTCGATGGTCATAACCCGCCAGCGACGGAACCATGCGCCGATCGTCGCGCGTGTTGCCAGCGGCCGTACGATCGTCTCGTAGATCTTCCGGACGGCTGCGCTTCCGAGGCGGGTCCGCGCTTGACTGAGAGCCGATTCGGTCGCCAGGTCTTCGAGCTCGTCGACCCAGCCAGCCGACTTGCGCTTGAGCACTCGCCGGAGCACCTCACGCCCACCCGCACTGACGAATAGACCGCAGGCGACAGTCCAGTAGACCATCAGCTCCGCCGGCAGTTTCCTGATGCGCTGGCTCTGCCGACCTGTTGCCACCAGAATCCGCTGGATCTCGCCGAGCGGAAAGAACTGCATGACCGCACCCAAGCTCACGACCGGACCGCGCTTCACGCCCATACCCACTCCAGTCAATGGTTTAGCTATTGTCGCTTAACTTAAGGCCATTGGGTCTGACCCCCGATCCCCAAGTTAGCCGGACGATAATGAGACGTGACTAAATCTATCTACTTCGTCGGAGCTGGGTTCACCAAGGGTCTTCAGCAACGGATGCCGATCCCGATGATGATGGATTTCGTACAGGTGATGGCGCACTACGCGAGCCGCGATGACGTGGTGCTGATGGCACTGATCGGACTTGAGGGGGAAGGTTGCTTTGAGCACAAGAACCATGTCCTGAAGGCTTTAGCAAACGATATCAGACCCAAGCGACATCGCCGAAAGCTGCTGGCAGGAGTGCTCCACCGCGATCCTGAATCCATCGAGGCCCTACTCTCCAGCGCTGAGCGAATCGACCGTCGATTTACAAAGCTTACGCACCGATCGTTGCTGGCGGCCATCAATGATCCAGTGTTGCGGACCCAGTACGCAATCAGCCGAATGTTCTTCAGGATCGGGTGGCGCCTTCGGCTGGACACTCTCAAGCAGTACCTGGCGCTGAGAGCTCGCCAGCCACGTAGTCGCCATACGTTCGTTAGCTTCAACTACGACCTCGTACTTGAACACGCACTGGAAGCAGCCGGCGCGTCCTGGTCAGCAAAGGCGGGCTATGGCGTGAGGTTCGCGTGGGCAATTCTGGAGGACCCCTCCGAAGGCGCCGGGGCACCAGTTGTGCCACTAGCTGGCACGGCGGCGTCCAATATTCGCGTCTTGAAACCTCATGGCTCACTCAACTGGCTGCTGCCATCCGACGGCAGGACGCGCCTTCCTGTCGTTGCGACGACGGTCGAGGGCCACGTCCGGTACATTGGATCCACAGAAACCCATGCCGGCATTCGTTTCCTGGACGAGTTGCCCGTGCGTGTCGCACCGTTCATTCTGCCACCGACTAGCTCCAAAAACACAGATCTCGCCATTCTCCGAAACCTGCGCAAAAAGGAGGCGGCTGCCCTCCAGTCCGCGGATGAGTTGTACGTGATTGGTTGGAGCATTCCTAGGACAGATGTTGACCAGGTTAAGTTGATCCAACAGGCGGTGGCTCGGCGGCAAAAGCCTTTCTCGCGTGTTGTAGTTGTTAACTATCGCCAGCCCGAACGGTATTATCATCGGGTGGCGCGCCTGTTCGGTTTCCCCTTGAGGAGGGTGGAACGCTTTGATGACGGCGTGCTAGATTTCATAGCGTCACAGTTGGCCATCGCCGGGTAACTTCTCACTGCAGCCGGATTAGGGCCTGTTGCAAGGCCCGGCAGCCTAGCTGCGTACCGCACTTCCCAGAAGCACGGCGTCAGGCCCGGTGGTAGATCGGTCCCGCCGACCGCGCATTAGTGGCGGCAACCCGGCGTGCCGCTCAGCCGCAGCGCACCTGAAGCCCCTCACAACTGAGTGAGAGATCCGTTAGGCGCACGAATTAACCGCGAGTTGTCACCACGGCGACGGCTCGTGGTCTTCATGGATGATGTACGGGTTTGCCGCCCAAGGCCCGTAGTAGCGTAGGGTCCCGCGCAGTTGCTCCAGCCACCAATCGTATGTATGAACGCGAATCGCAGAACGTTCGCGAAGCGGGTTCCGGACAGCGCTGCTGTTATCGTGAAGTCGGTAGCGGCGGCCAACAATCACCAAGCCGCTGCTGACCGGCCGAATATCAGGCAGTCCCGAGTCCCTTCTCGCGCCGAGAACGCCGAGCATAGTCGAGATTCTGCAGCAACCACTCTCGCCACTCCTCAATCTGGCTTACGCCCTTGCGCCCGTGCTTGTGTAACTGATTCTCATCGCGGAGTGTGACGTCTGACTGCGCTGTCTCAAGCTCGACGAGCAGCCCAATGTATACCGAGAGAATCAACTGCTCCCACGAGAAAGTCCGGCACAAATTCCGCCCCCAGTCGAGTAGAGGCGTCGGGGTCATACGTTCGAACTTCCTAGCTGCGAGGGTGATCGCCTTGTGGCTAAAATACCCTGATGGCCGACGAGGAGTTGAGAGCGTCATTCGAGGCGATGCGGCGCGAGGACGCCGATGCACACGAAACGACGCGTGGGCGCTTCGAGGCGAGCGTGGAGGCGATGCGGCGCGAGCACGAAACGACGCGCCGCCACTTCGATCTAACCTTCGAGGCGACGAAACACGAGATCCGCCTCATAGGCCAGTCGGTCTCGCACCTGAGTGAGAAGCTCGAACGAACCGCCGCGAACCTCGAGCAGAAAATTGACACCAGTGCGGCCGAGACACGGGCCATGATCAAGTTCTTCACCCGTTGAGTTCATCCCCGGAATACCTCCTCCCCACCCAACCTTACCCCCAACGATGCGTGGAACCCACGGCTGGGCCGAGGTGTCGCGGGAGCGGAAGCGGGAGATCATCGACGCGATCGTGGCCAATGGGCCGACGCGCGGGCCGGTGCATGTCGAGCTCGACCTCACCGACCGCTGCAACGTGGCCTGCTACTTCTGCAACCAGCAGGACCTGCGGACGAAGGAGTCGATTCCGCTCCCGAAGCTGACCGATCTCATCGATGAGCTGGCCGCGGGCGGGCTCAAGTCGGTGCGGCTCTCCGGCGGCGGCGATCCGCTGTTCCACCGCGATGTGCTCAACGTCATGGATCATCTCGCTTCGCGGGACGTGATCGTCGACAACCTGACCACGAACGGCGTGGCCCTGACCACCGAGGTGGCGAAGCGGCTGGTGGAGGGGAAAGCGCGCGAGGTCATCTTCTCGCTCAACGCCGCCGACGCACCGGATTACGCGCGGATGATGAAGGTGAAGCCGGCCCTTTTCGACAAGGTGCTGGAGAACATCCGTAACCTGGTGGCGGTGCGCGGCGAGTCGATGTATCCGTCGATCGTGGTGCAGTTCCTGATCGACAAGAAGAACCTCAGCCGCCTCGTGGAGATGTACGAGCTCGGCCGCTCGCTGGGCGTCGACCGCATCGGCATCAACCCGGTGCTCGAAGTGCCGCTCGACCGCATCGACCGGGAGACGCTGCTCGAGCGCGACGACCGCGACGTCGCCGAGCCGCTGATCGAGCAGATCCTCCGCCGCGACCTCGGCGTCGGCCTGCTGCAGGTCGATTTCGGCGTCGAGGGGTGGAACGAGATGCTGCAGAAGGTGCGCGACCGCGTGCAGAGTCCCGCATACAACGCCTACCCGACGGCGCCGTCGTTCAAGCAGGAGAACGGCGGCTGCTTCTTCGCCTGGTACACCGCCGCGATCACCGGCAACGGCGACATCCGCCCCTGCTGTCTGCTCCTGAATCCGAGCGTCAAGCCGCTGGGGAACATCCACGACGGCCAGACCTTTGCCGAGCACTGGAACGGTCCCGCCTTCGCGAAGATGCGCACGGAGATGCGCGACGTGCTGCTGATGAAGAGCAAGGCCCCGTATTCGCCGAAGCGCTTCGAGATCCTCAAAGAGCCGTGCGTGACGGACGGGCTGTGCTGGCTGAAGAATATGTACTTCCGCGGCGACGCCGAGTTCTACGCGGAGCTCGATGAGAAGCTGACGGAAGCGCGCAAAAAGGACGTCGGCCTGCTGCGCGGCAAGGAAGGGCGCCGCCGCGCGATCACGCTCTTCGTGCACGAGCGCCCGCGGCTCAAGCAGGCGTGGGATTGGTTCCGCGAGAACTCGCGGCCGGCGCGCAAGATGCTGAAGTCGAAGCTGGGGATCGACGTCACGGACGCGGTGTGACGAGTGGCAAAGCCCCTCGTCACATCCCGAGCGCAGCGAGGGATCCGGGTGGGGGTCCCCGTCACTTCGTGATCAGGATCCGGTCCCACAGCAGGTGCTTGTAGCGCCACCACAGTGCATCCCGCCGGCGTTTGCCGCTCGGGTATTTGCGGTGGAAGAACGCTTCGTGCGACGTCGCGCCGGGGAAGCAGCGGACGATCTCGTCGACGCTCCAGAAGATGTGCACCACGTCGTATTCGTCGACGAATCTCTCCGCCACGAATTTCTGCGCGCGATCCGGGAGGAGCAGCAGGCCCGGCAGGCCGTAGTGCGGGTCGCCTTTGAAGAAGTAGCGCAGGCGCGGGGGCGTGGTGACCATGCATTCGCCGCCGGGGCGGAGCACGCGCATGATCTCGCCGCCGAGGAGCTGCGGATCGCGCACGTGCTCGATCGTTTCCAGGCAGAAGACGACGTCGAACGTTTCGTCCGGAAACGGCAGGCGCTCGCCCACCGCGACCGCAGGGTGCATCGGGAAGCCGCTCGCGCGCTTGAGCTCCAGCAGCTGCGGGTTGGCGAGGATGTCGATCGAGTGCACCTCGGCGTCGACATAGTTCGCGGCGCCGAGGGAGACTCCGCCGTTGCCCGCGCCGAGGTCGAGGATGCGCAGCGGACGGCGGTCGGGGTGGCGGCCGAGGAGCCAGCCGCCGATCTGCTTCCCCTCCTCCAGCCGCCCTTCGGAGAACGCGCCGCTCGCGGCCACGCTCAGGAAGAGACGGGCCAGCTCGTCCCAGTTGCGGCGGATCTCGCTCACGCGGTGCGCGGCCTGCCGATGAGGAAGAGCAGCGACGTGATGAGCAGCACCCCGCCGAAGGCGAGCGCGTGATTCACGACACCGTGGGCGTGCGCCCCCGCCCATGCGTAAACCGCGGCGGGCGCGAGCGAGCCAGCAGCTGCGGCGACGGCGGCCTGTCCCCACGTCAGCGGCGAGGAGCCGGCCAGGATCGCGACCGTTTCGGCAAGGATCGGCACCGGCCGCGTGACCGCGATCGCGACCACGCCCCAGCGCTCGAGCAAGGCGCCGGCGCGCTCGTGCTCGCGCTCGGTCACGAAGCGGCGCACCGCGCCTTTGCCGGCGCGGCCAACGGCGAACGCGGTCAGCGCCGAAGCTACGGAGCCGAGCATCGAGAGCAGCGTCCCGCCGGCAAAGCCGAACAGTGTCCCGTGCGCAAGCATCACCAGGCTGGAAGGGATGGGGAGAAAGACGTCCGCGACCAGGAGCAGCACGCCGATGACGCCCGCCAGCGGACGGGCGCCGCGCAGCAGCGGCGTCGGGTCGTCGAGGAGCGCGACGCCGGCGCTCGACGCGGCGAAGAACATCGCCAGCAGCGTCACCGCAATCACGACCGCAAGGATCCACCAGCGCCGCATGAGGGGCGATGATAGACGACTGAGCCAGCGGTTTGGAGTGCGGCGACCGCCGCAGTCGCCGCTTTTACTCCGAGAGCCCCAGCTCGTGCTTCTGCGAGTGAAAGCGGTGACTGCGGTCACCGCACTCCAAACGAATTGAAGCGTCAGTCGAAGAGGCAGCAGCGGGCGCCGGTGGTCGGGATGGTGCGGATGGCCATGTAGCGCTTGCCGACCGTGAAGTCGGCGGCGGGCTGGCCGAAGCAGGTGAAGCTGCGGGCGAGGAGGCGGATGTGGTTCGGGCTGTGGGCGCCCCACCAGAGCGGGTGGGTGAAGAGGAACTTGTGGCTCTTGCCCGGCGGGATCATGAATTCGAGGATCGAGAAGTCGGCATCGACGAAGCGGGCCACCGGTTTGCCTTGCTCGTCGAAGACGGGGTCGTTCAGCACCTCGATGCCGATCTGCACGAGCTGCGGCTGGCCGGTGGAGGTGCCGAGGAACTCGATGTAGGCCTCGCCGACCCAGTTCGGATTGAAAATCGTCGAGACCGGGTAGGTGTACTCGAGCAGGTTCGTCCAGCGGCCGCAATCGGAGGTCAGCCAGTGGTTGAAGGCCGTCGTGCCGTCGCCGGCGGTGGAGACGACGACCGGCGCGGTCTGCTCGGCTTCGAGCATCGGCGTGAGCTGCGGGTGTCTCGTCTCGAAGCCGATCGCTTCGACCTGCCGGTACTCGACGATCGCGCTGCCGCTGCCGCGCACGATGGCCCAGAGGCTGACCGTGTGCTCTCCGGCCGGGATGTTGGCGAAGCCGGGCTTGCTCTTGAAATGGTCGAAGACGTTGACGCCGCTCGGGTAGAACTTCGGCAGGCCGAGCTCGATGGTGTGCTGCGAGGTGGCGCCGTCGAGGGAGAAGCCGACCGTCAGGTGCGACGCGTCCGCGGTGGCGGAGCGCACCTGGAAGGAACCCTGCACGAGGAGGTTCACGTCCATCGCGGAGTCGACCTTGATCTCGTCCGTGATCTGCCGCCAGGTGCCGTCGACGATCATCGGCTCCGCGTGCGTGGCGGTCGCGGCGCCCGTGTTGACCGGCGTGCCCTGCGCGGTCATGAACGAGTTGCCGATGGCGATGGAGCCGGGGCCGTCGACCAGCCAGACCTGCATCGCCAGCCGGTGCTGTCCGCCCGGAATGCGCGTGACGACGTTCACCTCTTCGCTCTGGTGGTAGTCGCCGGTGAGGGTGCGGAGGTACTCGCCGCGCGGCACGTCGTCGACCAGGAAACGGATCGCGAAGCGCGAGCCCGGCGGAGCGCTGGCCGCCCGGATGCGCACCGTCCCGCGGATCACGGCGTTCACCGTCCGCAGGTTGGAGAAGTTGATGTAGTTGCGCGCCGCGCAGCCTTCCACGATGGTGACCCAGCCGGCGCCGAACTGCACGTCCGGCTGACCGTTGACGAAGTCCTCGGTGTAGGGATAGACGCTGCCGGTGAGGTGCTTGTGCTGCGCGCACGTCCCGCTCGGGTCGGCAGTGCACTGGGCATCCGCCGAAACGGCCAGGACCGCGAAAAGGATCGACGCAAAGAGGCGCAAGGGCCGACGCACGAGCGTCAGCCCTGCAAGCACCGTACTACTCCATCGCGTGCGCACGCTTCCGGGTGGAGTCGATCCAGAGATAGAGGCACAAGCCGACGAAGAGGATGATGGAGACGAGTTGCGACCAGAGGGGATCGTCATAAAAGAATGAACGCAGCTGTCCCTTATCTACGTTCGCGTCGTACCAACTGTTTAGGCGCAGCGCAGCGCCGAAGACGCCGCCGAGTGCGCCGCCGGCCATGAGACCCGAGGCGATGATCACGCCGCGCTCGCGAATCGTGCGGCCGCGCTCGCTCCCCTCACGCTGTGACCGTTTGTTGACCAGGTGGGACAGCCAGCCGCCCACCAGCGCGGGCGTGTTGAGCTCGAGCGGAAGGTACATCCCGAGCGCGAAGATGAGCGCCGGGACGCCGAGCATCTCCATGGCGATCGTGATCATGGCCCCCGCCGCGAACAGCACGTACGCGATCGGCTGGCGGTTCATGAAGCCCTGCACGAGCGCCTGCATGATCGACGCTTGCGGCGCGGCGAGCACCTGGCGCGTATCGCCGGGCGCGGCTTCGCCGAACTGGAACACCTGCGCGAGCATGACGATGGTCAGGCCCACCGCGATGGCCGCGGCGATGACGCCGAGGAACTTCACCTTCTCCTGCGCGGACGGCGTCGAGCCGATCCAGTAGCCCGCCTTGAGATCGGTGACGGTCTGGCCGGAGACCGAGAGCGCGGTGCAGACCATGCCGGCGATGGCCATCACGAAGAACATGCCGGTGGTGCCGGAGACGCCGAACTGCAGCAGGACCGCGGACGAGATGATGATCGTCAGCATGGTCATGCCGGAGACGGGGTTGCGCGCGGTGGTGGCGATGGCGTTCGCCGCCACGGAGGTGAAGAAGAAGGAGAAGAGCAGCGTGAGCAACAGGCCGGCGATGAGCACCGGAATGGTCGGGCGCAGCGTGCCGAAGAAGACTGCCACCGCGATGGCGCCGATGACTACGCCGGCGAGGAGGGCCATCACCGAGATGTCGCGATCGGTGCGCTCGCCGTGCCCTTCGCCACCGGCGCGGAAGGCGCGTGCCGCAACGCCGAACGAACCGGCGATCACGCGCAGCGATTTGATGATGCCGAAGATGCCGGCGGTGGCGATCGCGCCGACGCCGATGTAACGGACATAGCCGCGGTAGATCTGCTCCGCGGTCATCTGTCCCAGCGGCACCGTGGCCGGATAGACGGCCTCGGTGAAGTTCGCGCCGATCAGCGCGATCAGCGGCACGAGCACCCAGTTCGAGGCGATGCCTCCCGCGCAGAGGATCATCGACGAGCGCAGTCCCATCACGTATCCGAGGCCGAGGATGAAGGCCTGCGCGTCGAAGCGGACCACGAACTTGGCCCGCTCCGCCAGGTCCCGCATCTGCGGGATGAAGTGGAAGTCGAGGTACTCCTTCCAGACGTTGAACGTGGTGGTGATGAAGTCGTACACCCCGGCGATGGCGGTGGCCTGCAGCAGCAGCTTCGCCTGCGAGCCGCCTTTCTCGCCCGTCACGAGGACTTCGGTGATCGCCGTCGCCTCGGGGTACGGCAGCAGGCCGTGCGTCTCGCGCACGAAGTAGCGGCGCAGCGGAATGAGGAAGAGGACACCGAGGATGCCGCCGGCGAGGCAGATGAAGATCGTCTGCACCGGATGGGGATTGAGCTTGAGCGAATAGAGCGCGGGGAGCGTGAAGATCGCACCCGCCACCACCGACCCCGAGACACCGCCGATGCTGGTGATGATGACGTTCTCGAGGATTGTCGAGCGGCGCGGGTAGACGCGTGCGAGGCCGATGGCGAGGATCGAGATCGGGATCGCCGCCTCCATCACCTGCCCCACTTTCAGGCCGGAGTACGCCGAGGCGACGGTGAAGATGATGCAGAGGAAGAGGCCCCACAGGATCGCGCGCCACGTCGTTTCAGGCGGCGCCAGCGAGGCCGGCACCATCGGCTCGTACTCCACGCCGGCCGGAAGCGGGACATATGCGTTCTCGGGGAGGGACTTGGTTTCGGTCGTTTCCATCGCTCGCTCCTCGGGGCGTGAAGATCACGCCAGAATCTGGTCGATCGTCCTGTAGCTCACCGCGTGGTACATCGGCCGCGCCTTCGCGTAGATCGCGCGCGCGCGGTCCTTTCCTTCGGGCGTCTCGGTGAGCTTCTGATAGAGCGGCTTGAGGAACTTGCGGCGGCCCTGGCGCAGCAGGAAGGCCTCGAGGGCGCCGTAGGCCGGCTCGTATTTGTGCTCGATAGCGTTCATCAGCCACTCGTGCAGGATCTCGGAGTTGCCGCTCTCGGTGAAGTGGAACGCGGCGTCGAGGTCGACCAGGTGCCCGTAGTTGAGCGTCTTCGGGAGGTGCCGCAGGAAGTGAATCCATTCGTGCGTCGACCAGTTGGCCGTGACGAGATCGGAGGCGGGCGTGCCCCCCTCGAACGCCGTCACCTGCGCTTCGACTTTCTTGAACGCATCCGACTGCACCTGCGGCGCGTTCTCCGGGATGCCGGGCGCGTGCACCCACTGCTCGAGGCTGATGCGGTCTTCGAGTCCCTCAGTCTTCGACAGAAGCTTCGCGCGCAGTTCCTCCATGAACTCCGCGGTGGTCATCGACTGGAACGCGTGCGCGTCGAAGTACTCGCGCAGGAAGGCGTCCCACGTTTCGCGGCCGACCGTCTCTTCGATGAGGCGCAGCAGCGAGTAGCCCTTCTCGTATGCGAGCTTCGTCGCCGCTTCGTCGGGATCGCGGTCGGTGAGGTCGAGGAAGAGGTGCGTGTCGCGCGACGGCAGCTCGGCCACCGTGGCCTCGAGGTCCTGGTAGCCGAGGAGGGCCAGCATCTCGGAGTAATCGCGCCCGAAGACCTCTTCCATGATGCGGCGCTCGAAGTAGACCGTGAATCCTTCGTTGAGCCAGAAGTCGTTCCAGGTCGCGTTCGTGACCAGGTTGCCGGACCAGGAGTGCGCGAGCTCGTGCGCGACCAGGTTCACCAGCGAGCGGTCACCGGCGAGGATGGTCGGCGTCGCGAACGTGAGCCGCGGATTCTCCATCCCGCCGAACGGAAAGCTCGGCGGGAACACGAGCACGTCGTACTGGCCCCAGCGATAGGGGCCGTACAGCTTCTCGGCCGCCTCGATCATCTTGGGCGTGTCGACGAGCTCGTAATGCGACGCCTCGATCATCGGCTTCTCGGCCCAGACGCCGCTGTTGTCGCTGAATGCGCGGAACTCGAGGTCGCCCACGGCGAGCGCGAGGAGGTACGACGGGATCGGCTGCGGCATCCGGAAGTGATAGACCCCGTCCGCATTCGCCTCGGTCGGGTTCTCGGCCGACATGATGGCGATGAGCCCTTTCGGCACCCGGATGGTGGCCTCGTATGTCATGCGCACGCCGGGCGTGTCCTGACACGGCACCCAGGTGCGCGCGAGGATGGCCTGCGATTGCGTGAAGAGGAACGGATGCTTCCCGCCCGCGGTCTGCTCCGGCGTGAGCCACTGCACCGCGGCCGCGTCGGGCGAGGTGGAGTAGTCGATCTTCACCGACTTCGTCTCCGGCTTGATCGCGATGGTGAGCATGCGCCCGAGGAATGGCTTCGGGTCGCCGAGCGTGAACGTCGCCTCGGTGCCGCCATCGAGCGTGACGCGCGCGATCTCGAGGCCGTTCGTATCGAGGACGACCTCGCGCCCGCCGTTCTTCGCTTCGATGGTCAGCGTGGCGGAGCCCGTCAACAGCTGCCGCTCGAAGTCGACGTCGAGGTCGAGCGCGAGATGCCGGACCACGGCCTCTTCCGGCCGCGCAAAGGAATGGATGTCTCTCATGCGGGCGCTAGGATAGACCAGGGGAGCAGGATCGCGGTGTGGCGTGTCTTGCTCGCGTGTTGCTATCCGGTAGCAGGTGTCAGGTGTCTGGGGTGTTTCGCCCGGACGACAAGCCGCAGATACCTGACACCTGACACCTCACGGCCGCAGCCGTGTCAACACGGTCCTCAACGCACGCTGCGCCGCTTGCTCGTCGTCTTTCCGCTCACCAGCTCATACGCGCCGCGGCCATACGTCGCCGCGATCACGCGCCCGTCCGCCGTCACGGCGAAGTCGTTGACCAGCACGTTCGGGAGGCCGCGGTTGAAGAGCGTCCAGGGATCCTCGCCGGCGCGGCGGAAGACGCCGATGTCGGTGCCGGCGTAGAGGACGTCCGGGTTGCGGGGGTCGAGGATGAGCGCGTTGACCGGCACGTCGGGGAGGCCGGTGGCGAACGGGGTCCAGGTCGTGCCGTAGTTGCGGGTGACGAAGACGTGCTCGGAGCCGTAGCCGGAGAAGGAGACGTACGCGGTGGCGGAGCTGCGGGGATCGACGGCGAAGCTCTTCACGGTGCGCTGCGGGAGCCCGGCGGTGATGTCGGTCCAGTCGATGCCGCCACTGCGCGAGACCATGACGCGACCGTTCTGCGAGCCGGTGTAGAGCACCGACGAATCGGTCTCGCTGATGCCGATGGCGCGCAGGCGATCGCGGTCCCCGTGGGTGAGGTCGGTGTCGCTGGTCATGCGCCACGCCGCGCCGAAGTTGTCGCTGACGAACATCCTGTACGTGCCGAAGTAGAGCGTGCCGCGGGTGCGCGACTGTTCGAACGGCGCGATGAAGGCGATGCGCGCGCGCTGGATCGGTTCGTCCCAGGTGTTGTGCGACGCGGCGAGCGAGAAGCGATCGCGCTCGTCGACCATGAACATCTGCCCTTCGATGTAGTTCGAGATGACGCGCGACGGGTTGTTCGGGTCGAAGACGATCGAGCCGTAATCGCCCGTCACCAGCTCGCGCCACGTGCCGTCCGCACTGCGCCGTTCGAGGCCGTTGTCCTGCGTGCCGAGGTAGACCACGGCTGGATCGGTGGGATGCGTCGCGACGCCGTACGCCTGCACCACCGACAGCGTCGGGGAGAGCGAGGTGTACGTCGTCCCGCCGTCGTTGCTGCGGAAGATGCCGCCGTCATTGCCGAGGTACGTCGCGCCGGGGATGGAGGCGAAGGAGTGCTGGTCGATGTGGGTCGTGGAGAGGTGCGGCACGAAGTCGCCGTTCTCGGTCAGCGATTTCGTGACGTTGGTCCAGGTGGCACCGCCGTCGCGCGTGCGCCAGGCGTCGCGGAAGCCGAGGTAGACGGTGTTCGGATCGGTCGCGTCAATGCCAAGGTACCAGGCCAGCTCGGTCGGGATGTCGGGACTGTGGCGCGTCCAGGTCCGGCCGCCGTCATCCGAGACGAAAAAGTTGTGCTCGCGGCGCAGCGTGTCCTGGCCGCCGTACGCGTAGTAGCGGTTCGGCATGTTCGCCGGGACGCCGAGGACGAACTCGCCGCGGATTGGGAAGAACGAGCCGGCGGGAAGGATCAGCGTCCAGTTCTTCCCGCCGTCCACCGACTTGTGGACGCCCGGCCTCCACGTGCCGCGCGTCTCGCCGACCGAGGCGAGCAGCGTCTCGGAGGTACCGGGCACCACCAGAAAGTCGGTGACCGCCGCCGGCAGCACGTTCGTCCAGGTCACCCCGCCATCCTCGGAGACGAAGACGCCGATCGATTCGTTGTCGGTGCGTTGCCGCTCCACCTGCGCGATCCATAGGCGGTTCACATTCGTGGCGTCGACGCCGGCGCGCAACGAGCGTCCCCGTTGCGCGAACGTCGGGCCGCTGACGTCGCGCCAGCTCGCGCCGGCGTCGTCGGAGCGGAGCACTCCCGTGCCGAGGAAGTCGCTGCCCATCGCGGCATAGACGACGCGCGGATTGGACGGCGCGAATACGAGCGCGCCGATCGAGAGATCGACGTGGTTGTCGGAGACCGGCGCGAACGACGCGCCGCCGTTCGTGGAGCGCCAGACGCCGCCGCTCGACGAGCCGGCCAGGATCAGGCTCGGATCGGCGGGGGAGATCGCCAGCGCGTTGATGCGGCCGCTCGCCCAGCGCCACGGGAAGGCCGTCTCGACGGGCGTCGGGCCGAGCGAGCGCCAGCGCTCCGCCGTCGGCTCGGCCGCTTCGCTCTGGACGTTCGACTGCTGCAGGGACCGCTGCATAGCGGCTTTCAACGCGAGGCGGCGCGCGTTCGAAGGGATGGAGCCGTGCGGATATGCACGCTCTTCGTAATAGTGCTTCCAGCGCTCGTACCCTGCATCGCGCGGCAGCGGATACTCGGGGACGGCCGCACGGCATCCGGCAAAAAGCACAAGCGTGGCAGCAGCGAGAAAAATGGGGGGACGCATTGGACTTTTATTAGGATACCCGGGAAAGGGGGATTCGCGTGCCTTGTGACCATGCCGGCGGGCCGGAACTGATCGAGATGGCGGAGCGGCATCTCCGCGAGACGAACGTGGCCGAGGGTCAGTGGCCGGGGCTCCGCTTCCGCTGGTCCGAGAACCTGACGGACAGCATGTGGGCCTCGGTGGTCGTGGAGATCGAGCGCCGCGGGGAGCAGTGGATCGTCACCAGGCTCGACCGGAACGCGGAAGCGGTAGCGGAGACAGGATTCCGGCCGCTGTAAATGGCGCAATACTTGTAGGCGAATCCGCAGCTTGATCGTCAACCCACCGAATCGACGCCGCGGAGATGGGGAGCAGCCGCCGCCCGACCCTCCTTCCGTGCGCGTGCTGCTCGTCGACGATGACGACAACTTCCGCGCCTGGATGTCCCTCCTCATGCGCCGCCTCGGGTTCCTCGTCGAGACCGCCGCCGACGGCGTGCTGGCGCTCGAGCACCTCCGCTGCGGGGCCTTCGACCTGCTGATCTCCGACCTCGAGATGCCGCGCATGAACGGGATGGAGCTGATCCGCGAGATCCGCGCGACGCCCGAGCTCGCGCACCAGTACGCGGTGATGCTGACCTCGCACGAGGACCTCGATTCGAAGGTCGGCGCGCTCACCACCGGCTACGACGACTTCCTGACCAAGAGCTGCACGGAAGTGGAAGTGGTGGCGAAAGTGATCGCGGCGCACCGGATGCTCTCGCGGCAGCGGATCGTGTCGACGGCCGCGCACGAATGGCAGACCATCGCCACGCGCGACGAGCTGACCGGCGTCTCGACGCGGCGTGCGTTCGTCGAGGAAGCGGAGCGCTGTCTCACGGAAGGGAGGTTCATCGGGATCGCACTGCTCGACCTCGACGATTTCAAGCCGATCAACGACAACTTCGGCCACCTCACCGGCGACCGCATCCTGCGCGACATCGGTGCGCTGTTCCTGAGCCGCACACGCTCGACCGACCTGATCGCCCGCTGGGGCGGCGACGAGTTCGTGCTGCTCGTGCGCGACCTGGCGCTGGACGACGTGGCCGGCGCCGCGGAACGCCTGGTGACGGAAGTGGCTTCGATGCAGTGGACGAGCGGCGACCTCTTCTTCGGGATGAGCGTGACCAGCGGCGTGGCCCACTCATCGCTGCTCGACAGCCCGACGCTCGAACAACTGCTCGACGTCGCGGACCGCGATCTCTACGCGAAGAAGTGGCTCAAGAAGCATCCCGGCGAGCGCTCCGACCTCTACGAGTACCCCGACAGCGGCGCCTCGATCGTTTCCCTGCCGCCGAGCGGAGAGGCGCGCAAGCGCGTGGCGGAAGAAGAGAACTGACCCGCGTCCCGACGCTCACGCCACCCGCGTAGCGGGTGACAGATCATAGCCCCCGGCTTTCAGCCGGGGGTATCGGGGCTCCACGATTCGAGTCCGCGTAGCGGCCGGCAGAGTCCTTTCGGCCGCTACGCGGACTCGATTTCTAATCATCCCTTCCCCCGGCTGAAGCCGGGGGCTACGATCTGACGCCCGCTACGCGGGCGGGAGAGACTAGGAACCAGACGAGAGCTGACGCGCGCTACTTCGCGGCCGATTCGAACGCGATTTTCGCCTTGTCGACGTCGATGAACGGCCCGAGCTCGTACACGTTGCGATACCCGTAGTTGTAGAGGGCGATGTACGTCGACAGGTTGAGCGATGCGGTCGGTGCCTTCGTGGCGAACGCGCTCTCGTTGTTGCCGAAGTTGTTGTTGCAGTAGATGAGGATGCGCGTGTTCCTGTTCGGGATGACGCGGTCCAGGCTGGCGGCGGTGATGTCGGGGAAGCTGAGGTTGACCGCCCCTTTCACGTGTAGCTCATCGAACTTCTCCCGGCTGCGCGCGTCGAGGACGACCGTCCCCGGCTCAGCGGCCATGCGGATGAACTCTTCTTCGGTAAGGCGGCGCAGTTCCCGATGCTCCGCGGCCTGGTTGGCGACCGCGAGGTAGCCGTTCATGTCGATGTTCGGATTCGGATTCGCGATCTTCGTGGCGAAGAGGAGCAGCGCGAGTGCGAAGGTGCTCATGAAGGCAATGTGGTCGCCGCGCCGGGGAAAGGATAGTGGCGTTACTGAAAGTTTGGAGTGCGGTGACCGCAGTCACCGCTTTCACTCGCCGCGGAGCGGCAGCGTTCCTCGCGAGAGCGGCGGCTCAGCCGCAGGAAAAGCGGTGACTGCGGTCACCGCACTCCAAACTTTCGGCGCGAGTACCTACGCCTCGACCGGGGCGCCTGTCCGTTCCGCCGGCGTCCAGTTCGTGTGCGGCTTGCGGTTCAGGATCAGGTAGCGCCACACCAGTTCTCCGTAGGAGCGCGCGACCATGCCGCGCTTTTCGTAGAACGGCGTGAGGAGCTTCTGCAGGCGCGGGAGGTTGTAGAACGGCACGCCGGGGAAGTAGTGGTGCTCGAGGTGGTAGTTCGAGTACATGAAGACCTTGTCCCAGAACCAGGAGCTCTTCATCAGGGTCGACCACTTGGCCGGATCGTTCGGGTCGATGTCGTAGTGCTGCCCGAGGCGGTTCAGCGCGAAGGCGATCGGGAAGACGAAGAAGACCGGGACCACGTACAGCTTCCAGGCCACCGCCCAGCCGCCGAGGAAGGCCGCCAGCGCGAGCAGCGAGAGGTGGAAGGCCACCGTGGCCATGCGCTCGCGGGCGATGCGCTTACGCAGTTCCGGCTCGTACGAGGCCGTCTCCTTCGCCGCGGCGCGGAAGTAGATCGGGAAGAGGGCCGGGGTGAAGTAGAGGAACTTCAGCCAGCGCGCGTTGATCTTCGGCGAGAGGTAATGGCGCTTCGGATCGTCGTCGTCCGAGCCGAGGTTGGCGTGATGGTCGAGATGCCAGCGGGTGAACTGCGAAGAGGAGATGCCGCTCGGGATCGCGTAGAGCAGGCCGAGGAGGCGGTAGCGGGGCTCGCTCGCCTCGCGGAGGACGGCGCGATGCACCACCTCGTGCAGCAGCACCGTGAAATCGAACACCGCGAAGCCGGCCACGAAGGCGAACGGCAGCCAGAAGTACCAACGGTCGAGCTGCACGATCGCGATCGCCGAGAGCACGATCGCCGCGAAGTTCGCAAAGGCGATCGCCGCATGCAGCAGCGGCCGCTTCTGGTGCAATTCGCGCAGTGCATCTACCGGAATCTCGCTGGCGAGATCGCGCTTGAGCTGCTGGGCGTGGTCGGCGTAGTAGGAGGCCATTCGTACGATATATGTTGAAGCGAATCTACACGATCGGCCATTCCACCCGGACGCTCGAGGAATTTGTCGCGCTCCTGCGCGAGCATGGCGTCACCCGCCTGGCCGACATCCGGCGCTATCCCGGCTCCCGCCGCTACCCCCATTTCTCAGGCGAATCGCTGGAGCGGACGCTGCCGCAGGAGGGCATCGAATACCTGCACTTCGAGCAGCTCGGCGGACGCCGCAAGCCGGCCGCCGGCTCGGCGAACGCGGCCTGGGAGAACGAGCAGTTCCGCGGCTATGCCGATCACATGGGCACGCCTGAGTTCCAGCGCGCGGTGGACCGCCTCGTGGCCACGGAGCACGACACCGCGTACATGTGCGCCGAGGCCGTTCCGTGGCGCTGCCACCGCAACCTGCTCTCGGACGAGCTCGTGCGTCGCGGAGTGGAGGTCCTCCACATCATCGGGCAAGGCAAAACGCAGCCGCACGAGCTGCACAAAATGGCGAAGATCGAGGGCGGCCGGGTGGTCTACCCGCCCCCGCAGTCGACGTTGTTCCGCTGAAGGGTGCATAATCGTCCGCTCAGCAAGGCGTCCAAACCATGTCGATCGCTGCCGCAGAACCGTCGGTTTCGGAAAGGGACGTTGTCCTCGCGGTCGACGATAACGAGCAGAACCTGCAGTTGCTGGAGGAGTACCTCTTCGACTGGGGCTACGAGGTCGTCCTGGCGAGGGACGGCGCCGAGGCGGTCGAGCTCTACCCCCGCTGCAATCCCTCGATCATCGTCCTCGACGTGATGATGCCGAACATGGACGGCTACGAGGCCTGCCAGCTCATCAAGGCCTCCCCCGCCGGCCGGACCATCCCGATCCTGATGCTCACCGCGCTCACCGGCTCGTCGGAGAAAATCCGCGCGCTGGAAGCGGGGGCCGACGACTTCCTGAACAAGCCGATCAACCGGGAGGAGCTGCGCACGCGCATCCGCTCGCTGATCCGCATCCGCAATCTCCGCAAGGAGCTCGATTCGAGCGAGAACATCATCATGACGCTCACGAGCGCGCTCGAATCGAAGGATCCGCACACCAGCGGCCACGTGCACCGAGTGGCCTCGTACGCGGCGCATCTCTGCGACAAGCTCGGGTTCTCCGGCGAGGAAAAGGAGACCGTGATCAAGGGGGCGATGCTCCACGATCTCGGCATGATCGGCGTTCCCGATCACCTGCTCACCGCGCTGCCGCAGAACGACGAGGAGCGCGGCCGCGTCGCGGACCACACCCGCATGGGAGCGTCGATCCTCGAGCCGATGACGACCTTCCGCCAGTTCGTGCCGATCGTCCGCTCGCATCACGAGCGGTGGGACGGCTCCGGCTATCCCGACGGCCTGAAAGGCGACGCCATCCCGCTGGAAGCGCAGATCGTCGGCATCGCCAACCGCTTCGACGAGATCCATCACGAGCGCGGCCTCACGGAGACGGACGCGATGCAGCAACTGCTCGGGGAGGCGGAGGGTGGAGCGTTCAACCTGGAGCTGGTGAAGTTTTTCGCGGTGTCGCTCGACGAGGAGACGCCGAAGGCGGCCACCTCGAAGCACATCCGGGCACGCACGCGGCGGCGGGCACGCGTCCTCTGCGTCGATGACAACCGGATGAACCGCGACCTGGTCGCGACCACGCTCGCCGGCGAGCATCTCGAGCTGCTGACCGCGGAGAACGGCCTCGCCGCGCAGGCGGTGCTGGAGCGCGAGGTGATCGACGTCGTGCTGCTCGACATCTCCGAGGATGGAGCGTCGACCCTGCTGGCGCTGCGGGCCGATTCGCGATGGGAGACGCTGCCGGTGATCGTGCTGACCTCGCCGCGCAACAGCGCGATGCGGCAGGAGGCGATCGTCACCGGCGCGGACGACTTCATCCACTATCCGCTGAACCGCCTCGAACTGGTGACGCGCATCCAGTCGCTGCTGCGCATCCGCGAGTACCACGCCGATCTCGAACAGACGCAGAACGTGATCTGCGCGCTCGCGCTCGCGCTGGAAGCAAAAGACCGCTATACGCGCGGGCATTCGCAGCGCGTGGGCGACCTGGCGCGGACGTTCGCGCTGCACGTCGGCCTCTCCCGGCCGCAGGCGGAGACGATCCGCATCGCCGGGCTGCTGCACGACATCGGCAAGATCGCGGTGCCGGAGAAGCTGCTCAACAAGAACGGACCGCTCACGCGCGATGAGTTCATGCGCGTCATCGACCATCCCGTCATCGGCGAGGAGATGGTCCGCCCGCTGGCGACGCTCGCGAACGTCCTGCAGCTCATCCGCCATCACCACGAGCGCTACGACGGCCGCGGCTACCCGGACGGCCTCTGCGCCGACGCCATCCCGTACGAGGTGCGCCTCCTCTCGATCGTCGACGCCTACGACGCCCTGACCTCGCACCGCTCCTACCGCCCCTCCCCGCTCTCCCACGAAGCCGCCATCGCCACCCTCCGCCGCGAAGCCAACGGCGGCAAGTGGGACCCGAAGATGGTCGAGCAGTTCGCCACCATGCTCGGCGCGACCGCGCCGGCGTGGGACGTGATCACGGTGGCGGCGCCGGTGTTGAGACTCGCCTAGCGGCGAGGGTGTCAGGTGTCAGGTATCTGGGGATTCGTGTCGTCCGGGCGAGTCACCCCAGACACCCGACACCTGACACCAACCTTCGCCGGAGAGAGTGAACGCGGACAGCCGGGCGGCAACGGGCCCGTGGAAACCAGTTTGCTACACTCCGGCCCCCAACGATGCTGGTCTTCTCGGATCCACTCCGTCAGACCGATCTGCCGCGCGGTTGCGTGGCTACGATCGGGAACTTCGACGGCATGCATGTCGGACATCAGCAGATCGTCCGCGGGGTCGTAGACCGCGCGCGCGAGCTCGGCCGCCCCTCCGCCGTCATTACGTTCCACCCCCATCCGCTCTCCGTGGTCGCGCCGGACCGGGTCCCGAAGCAGATCCTGACGCTCCCGCAGAAGGAAGAGCTGCTGCGTGACATGGGGGTCGACGCGCTGCTGGTCGTCCCTTTCTCACACGAGTTCTCGCGCTGGACCGCGGATCGCTTCATCGAGGAGTTCCTGGTCTCGGCGCTCGACGCGACCGAAGTGCGCATCGGCCGCGACTTCTGCTTCGGTGCGGGTCGCGAGGGCAATCTCGAGAAGCTTCGCGCGGCCGGCGAGCGCTTCGGGTTCGCGGTGCAGGGCGTCGACGACGTGAAGGTCCGCGGTATCCGCATCTCGAGCTCGCTCGTCCGCGACGCGATCGCACGCGGGGCCATGCACGCCGTGACCCTGGCCCTCGGGCGCACCTACTTCATCGACGGCCGCGTCGCGACCGGGCGGAGGCTCGGGCGGAAGATGGGCTTCCCGACCGTCAACGTCGACCCGGCGAACGACCTCTTCCCGAACGGCGGGGTCTTCGTCACCACCTGCCGCTTCGAAAGCTTCTCCCGGTCGTTCGAGGGAGTGACGAACGTCGGCGTGCGCCCCACGCTCTACGAGAACTACGCGACCACCATCGAGAGCCACATCCTCGACTTCGATTCGAACGTCTACGGCGACACGGTCCGCCTCTACTTTCACGCGCTGCTGCGGCGCGAACAGCAGTTCCGTTCGGCACTGGAGCTGACGAACCAGATCAGGCAGGACATCACGCGGTCGCGGCAATACTTCCTGCGCCACCCGCAGGAGCAAATTGTCACAGCAACGCCTGACGATGTAGACGGGGACTGGCCGGGTTGATCCGCTAAACTGCCACCTCCCACATGTCGGACCCCGTCCTCGCGCTGATCCTGGTCGTCGCATTTTTCGCCGTCGTCACGGCGGCGTCGTACTTCAAGACGCTGGACACGGGACTCTGGTCCGACGGCCTGGTGCCCCTCATCGCGGGCCTGATCTGCGGCGCGCTGATTCGCTTCGTGACGTTCGTGCCGCACTTCGTAGTCACGGGGATCGTGCTGACCATCGCGGCGCTCTACATCCGTCTCACCGGCCGGGAGAGCGAGCCGACCGAGGGCATGGCCCTCGGTGCAGTGACCGGCGCCGCGGCTTCGCTGCCGCTGATCCTCGCCGGCGAAAACGAGCTGCTGCGACTCGCGGAGTGCATCCTCGCGGGCGCGACCGCCGGCTTCGGGATCACCTTCGCCCTGACCCACGTCCGCGACAACCTCCGGCAGGCTGGGGTCGACGTCGCCTCAGCCTTGCTCGCCATCGCTGCGGCGTGGCTGCCGGCGATGGTGCTTCGCAGCAGCGCTCCCCGCTTCGCGGAGCGCCACATCGCCATCGGCGCGGCTGCAGTCGTCCCGCTGCTGCTCATCGCGACGGTATTCAAGCAGTGGCCGTCCGTGCGCGCGGAGCTGCGGCACGAAGCGGCGCTCGGCTTCGTCGACGAGGAAGACGTCCGGCGCACCGCCCACCCGCTCCTCCGGCTCGGCCGCGGCGGCTGGCACGACTCCGGGGCGCATCGCGAGTTCGTGCGCATCGCCAACAAGATCGCCCTGCGCAAGCGGCAGCAGCGCAGCCGCACCGAGGAGATGGCCCGCCTGTATCAGCTCGAAGTGATCAAGCTGAGGATGGAGCTGCAGGAGATGGCGCGCATCGACCGGGCCATGCGCATGCACTCGGAAGAGGCCGGAGCGACCGGCTCTTAGCGCGCGGTAGAATGCGGCCACGAATGACGCCCCGCGGAATCGCACTCGGTCTCGCCCTTTTCCTCGCCACCGCCGCCGCCGCACAGAAGCCGAACTTCCGGCTCATGCCCGGCCCCAAGCCAGGCGGCGGCGACGTCAAGATCACCGTCGATCCGGGCGGGACGACGGAGCTGCAGAAGGACGAGTACTCGATCATGCAGGGCGGCGTGACGATCGAGTACCAGGACATCAAGCTCCGCTCCGACAAGGTCACGTACAACTTCAAGACAAAGGACGTGGTGGCCGAGGGGAACGTGGTCATCGACCAGGGCCCGACGCGCATCAGCGCGACGCAGGCCATCTACAACATGGACAGCAAGACCGGGACGTTCTTCAACGCGAACGCGACGATGGACCCGGCCATGTACTTCTCAGGCGACCGCATCGAGAAGGTCGATGACGACACCTACCGCATGACCAACGGCGTCTTCACGTCGTGCGATCTGGACCGGCCTGCGTGGTCGTTCACGGTCGGCAACGCCGACGTCACGCTCGACGACTATGCGCGCATGGACAACATCTCCTTCCGCGCGCGCGGCCTGCCGGTGTTCTGGCTGCCACGCCTGATCTGGCCGACGAAGCGCGACCGGTCGCAGGGGCTGCTCATCCCGCGGGCGCGCTTCACCGACCGTTTCGGTGCGCGCCTCGAGAACGGCTACTTCATCCCGTTCGGCGATTCGGTCGACGCGACGGTCTACGCGGACGTGAGCACGGAGTCGTACTACGGCGCGGGTGTCGACGTGCGCTACGTCCCCTCGGAGAACGTGAAGATCGGCGACTTCCGCGCGCACACGGTCAACAACGTGCGCGACAAGACGCTCGAGTGGAAGTATCAGTTCCGCCACGCGCAGGAGAACCTCCCCGGCGGCTTCCGCGGCGTGGTCGACGTGCAGGACTACTCGAACCTCGACTTCTTCCGCGAGTACGACGACGACTCGCGCGTCTTCACCGCGTCGAACATCTACTCCTCGGCCTACCTGACCAAGAACGCGCCGAAGTACTCATTCAACATCCTCGCCGACCGGCGCGACGTCGAGTTCCCCGACCGCCGCAGGCGCGCCGAGCAGCTGCCGTCCCTGCAGTTGCGCATGTACCCCCAGCAGGTCGCGGGGACGCCGTTCTACTTCTCGATGGAGTCGTCGACCTCGCGTATCCGCACCGGAGCCGTGGCGGCCGGCGTGCGCACGATCGACGCCGACTACCTCCGCGGCGACATCTTCCCCACCCTCTCCATGCGCCTGCGCACACCGCAGTGGCTGTCCGTGAAGCCGCAGCTCTCACTGCGGCAGACCTGGTACTCGTCCAGCCTCGACCCGGCCACGAACGTGGTACAGGACGACGAACCGGTGTCGCGCTTCTACGGGCAGGGACAGGTCGAGGTCGTCGGCCCGTCGTTCTCGAAAGTGTTCAATCGCGCCGCGGGAGGTTTCAGCCGCTTCAAGCACGTCATCGAGCCGCGCTTCCGCTACCTCCGCACCAGCGACGTGAACAACCAGGACAGCATCATCCACTTCGACTCGGTCGACACGCCCTACCTGCCCATCGTGCAGGACTCCGTGGCCTACTCGCTCACGCAGCGCCTCATCGCCAAGGAGGCGACGGAGGGCGGCAGCGCGCGCGAGATCCTCTCGTTCGAGCTATCGCAGAGCGTCGCGTTGTCGGATCCGTTCCCCCGCGCGGGTACGAGCATCCAGGGGGAGCACAAATTCACCCCGCTCTCGGCACGGCTGCGCTTCAACCCGTACCAGGCGATCACGCTCGACGCGCAGGCGCGCTTCGGGAACGTCTCGCACCAACTCGACAGCGTCAACCTCTCCGCGAACCTGGTCGGCACCGGCAGGCACGCCGACAAGTACCTCGGCTTCAGCTACTACGCGCTCCTCGACCAGCCCAGCTTCCCCGACAGCGGCTCGAGCCAGATCATCCTCAACGCCGGCTCGTTCCTCATCCGGGACCGCATCCGCACCGACGTCCGCCTCAACTTCGACGCGAAAGAAGGCCAGTTCCTCGAGCAGCGCTACCTCACCGGCTGGACCGGCTCCTGCTACGGCATCGCCCTCGAATACCGCCGCTACCAGGTCTTCGGCAGCCCGCAGGGCGACGCCCTGTCGAGCTACGGCGTGGCGATCTCGCTGAAGAACGTGGGGACGATCGGGACGCACTGACCGGGAGAGGACGACGGGAGGCCTCCGGCGGGCCGGCGTGGCCGGCAGCACTGGTTGCCCAAGGCTGAACGCACGCTTCTCGCGTCAGGCGCGGTCCGTGCGCAAACAAGTGCCGCCGGCCACGCCGGCCCGCCGGAGGCCTCTGGTCGTCTCCCTGTCGTGCTATGGTTCGCCGCGAAAAACGCATGAACGCACGTGCTACCCAGAAAATGAAGGGGCTGATCCTGTCCGGCGGCAAGGGGACGAGGATGCGGCCGCTCACCTATACGTCCGCCAAGCAGCTCATCCCGGTCGCCAACAAGCCGGTCCTGGTCTACGGGATCGAGGCGATCGTGGCCGCCGGGATCGAGGACATCGCCATCATCCTCTCGCCTGAGACCGGACCCGAGATCCGCGACTGCATCGGGGACGGCTCGCGCTATGGCGCGAACATCGTCTACATCGAACAGGATGCACCGCGCGGGCTCGCGCACGCCGTCCTCACCGCCGAGGACTTTCTGCGCGAATCGCCGTTCGTCATGTACCTCGGCGACAACCTGCTGCAGCACGGCATCACGCCGCTGGTCGAGGAGTACCGCAACCTCGACTGCAACAGCGAGATCCTGCTGACCAAGGTGCCGAACCCGTCGCAGTTCGGCGTCGCCGAGCTCGATGAAAAGGGTCGCGTCCTCCGCCTGACCGAAAAGCCGCCCGAGCCGAAGTCCGACCTCGCCCTGGTCGGCGTCTACATGTTCGACGAGCACATCTTCGAAGCGGCGAAGGCGATCAAGCCGTCGAAACGCGGAGAGCTCGAGATCACGGACGCCATCCAGTGGCTCCTCGACAACGGCTTCAGCGTCCACCCTCACATCGTCAAGGGATGGTGGAAAGACACCGGCAAGATCGAGGACATGCTGGAAGCGAACCGCACCGTCCTCGACACGTTCGACCAGGACATCCGCGGCGAGGTGAAGGGCGACAGCTTCATCGAGGGGAAGGTCGTGATCGAAGACGGCGCGGAGATCGTCGACTCGGTCATCCGCGGGCCCGCGATCATCGGCCAGAACGCGCACATCACGCACGCCTACGTCGGCCCGTACACCTCGATCGGGAAGAACTGCACGATCGAATACTGCGAGCTGGAGAACTCGATCGTGCTGGAGAGCTCGAGCATCGCCCACGTGAACGGCCGCATCGAGGCGAGCCTGATCGGCAAGAACGTGAAGATCGGCCGCACGCACCGCAAGCCGGTGGCGTACCGCTTCATGGTCGGCGACAACAGCGAGGTCGGGATCACGTAGTGCGGACTGCGCACGTCCTGCTCCTGGTGCTGGTTTGCTTCGCGTGCAAGCAACCCGAGGTGAAACGCGACCACAGCGTGGCGCTGAAAGAGACGCTCGCCACGATGCGCGGCGCCATCGCGGCGTTCAGGAAAGACAACGGCCGCTATCCGCGCTCGCTGCACGAGCTGGTTCCAAAATACCTCCCGGAAATCCCCGTCGATCCGGCTACCGGCACGCCGGCCACGTGGCGCCTGATCACGGAAGAGAGCGTCCAGCCGAGCTCCGACTTCACGACCGACAGCAGCGCGGCCGCGGAGCCCGTCATCATCGACGTGCGCAGCGGCGGCGGCGCGCCGTACTCCAACTACTGACATGCCGAACGTCTACACGTTCAAGGACTTCGACGGGAGCAGCCACCGCATCCTGATCGACATGATCCGCCGCCACGCACGGCGAGGCGGGACGCTCCTCGACCTCGGCGCAGCCGGCGGCGAGCTCGGGTCGGCGGTGCGCGATCACTTCTCGCGCACGCTCGGCTTCGAATACAACGTCGACTGCGTCGGCCAGCTCTGCGGCCGGTTCGACCAGGTGGTGGTGGCCGATCTCGAGCGGGTGAAGAGCCTGCCGAAGCACGTCGACGCGATCGTGCTCGCGGACGTCCTGGAACATCTCCGCGATCCCGGCACGGCGCTCGCGCTGGTGCGGAGGTCCCTCCGGGACGACGGCCGCGTCTTCATCTCCGTCCCGAACATCGCCAACATCACGGTGCGCCTCGGCCTGCTGCTCGGCATCTTCGAATACCGGGACCGCGGCATCCTCGATCACACGCACCTCCGCTTCTATACGAAGCGCACGATCCGCCGCGACGTGGAGACCGCCGGTTTCCGCATCATCGAGATGGGCGGCTCCTCGGTGCCGATCCGCCTGATCGTCGGCCGTTACACGCCCGAGCTGCTCCTGCGGGCAGGCGAGAAGCTGCTGGTGTGGCTGACGCGCGCCTGGCGCGCCCTCTTCGCCTACCAGATCATCCTGGTGGCGGAGAAACGCTGAAGCCCGCTTCACCCTTGGTGACGCTGAGATCGCGAAGAAGGCCGTCGCGGATGTCGTAAACCCAGCCGTGGACGGAGAGCTCCTGACCGCGCTCCCACGCATCGCGCACGACCGTGGTCTGGCTGACGTTCACCACCTGGGCGACGACGTTCAAGTCACAGAGCCGCCGGTGGCGGTCGTTCTCGTCCGGCAGGGCGTCGATCTGCGCGCGGTGGTTGCGCCGTACGTCCTGCACGTGGCGAAGCCAGTTGTCGACCAGACCGTGCTTGTCGTTGCGGAGCGCGGCCAGCACGCCGCCGCAGCCGTAGTGGCCGCAGATGATGATGTGCTTCACCTTCAGCACGTCGACCGCGAACTGCACCGCCGACAGGCAATTGAGGTCGGTGTGCACGACCACGTTCGCGACGTTGCGATGCACGAACATCTCACCCGGCAGGAGGCCGACGATCTGGTTCGCGGGGACGCGGCTGTCGGAACAGCCGATCCAGAGATACTGCGGTTGCTGCTGGTGAGTCAGCCGTGAGAAGAATTCGGGGTCCTGCCGCGTCATCTCGGCAGCCCAGGCGCGGTTGTTTTCAAAAAGGTCGGTCAGCACGCGCAGATCCTATCTTGGTCAGCTCGCGAACCGCGACCATCGTCCACAACAGCGCTCCCAGGATGGCGGTCCACCACCACCCACGCCCGATGCGGCGCGTGAACACCAGCTCGTGCTTCCCGGCCGGCACCTGCACGCCGGCGAAGAGCGAATCGGTCTCGATGACGCGCGCGGCCCGGCCGTCGAGCATCACGCGCAGCTCCGGCGTCAGCTTCTCCGACGACGCGAGATAGAACGGCGCGTCGGACTCCGTGAGCACGCGCTGTTCGACCGGGGCGTAGCTGGCGAGCGTCACCCGTGCATTGGCCGGCCCGAGCTGCGGCGGCATCACCGGATCGTCCGTGATCACGGCCTCGGTGGCGAAATCGACGTCGCGCGCGGCGAGGAACTCCTCGTCGTTCAGCTTGCGCAGCCGGGAGACCGCGCGGAACCGCGGCAGCTCCGCGAGATTCCGGAAGAGCCGTCCGTCCGGGAGCTCGCGCTCGAACATGATCGGGACGGTCACGCGCCCGTAGAAGACGCGCGCTTCGCCGGGTAGGTCGTTCGCCCCTTCGAGCAGGAACGCCTTCATGTTGCTGGCGCGCACGCGCAGCACCGCGCTTTCGCCGAGCCGGGCGTACGGGCGCAGCGGGATATAGATCTTGCCGATGGCGGTGACGTCGCCCTTCGTGAATTCGCGCGACCAGACCACGGCGCCGTTCTTCACGAGCTGGACGTCGAGGTGTGCGTTCGCTTTGGCGTCGTCGACCCGCACCGGCAGCTCGATGGACCAGAACGGCTCCGCGTCGACGCGGATCGTCCGCTGCAGCGGGATGTCGGGCCTGAGCGGCACCCAGCCCGAGATCTCCTGCACCCCCGGCACGGTCTTGCTGAAGATCGACCACTTGATGATGTCGATGACGTTGTGCTCCAGATACCAGCGGATGCCGAGGAGGCCGGTCAGAGGATCGTCGTACCGGAAGTTGATGCTGTTCAGCGTGATCACGGTCGACGTGCCGGTCCACGCGCCCGGATCGAGGCGCAGCAGCAGGCGCCGGTACGCGAGCTCGGAGCCGAAGTGGCTGCGAACGTCCTCGAAGCGCACCAGCTCCGCGGTGTTCGGCCAGAAGTAATCGAAGAACGGCGCGACGCGATACGGGCCTTTTTCCTCGCGCAGGAACTGCACCATCGGCGTGAGCGGCACCTGCGCGATCTCCGGCCTGAGATACGGATAGAAACGTCCCGCCACGAGCGCCAGGTCGAACGAGACGATCACCGCCGCCGCGAGCATGAGCACCCGCCACCGCAGCAGGCGCGTTCCCGCCGCCGCGAGGTAGCCGGCTGCCAGCGGCAGCAGCAGCGCGACCCGGGCCAGCGCGGAGAATTTGAACCCCGGCAGCTTCGCCACCAGCGGCGCGATGCCGGGCGCACCGAAGATGCAGGCGAGCACGAACGCCGCCAACGCCAGCCAGAACCAGCGCGCGCGTGCGCGGCGGTTGAAGATGCCGAGCAGCGCCAGCGGCAGCGTGAGCAGCCCGAGGTAGAGCGTGGTCTCGGCATAGTTGTTCAAAGCGCCGAGGCGCGCATCGCCTTTCCAGTTCTTGAATGCGTGATTGCCGAGGCGGTCGGGATCGATGAAGTTGCGGAAATGATCGATGGGAAAGACCGCGGCGAGGCTCGTGGTCTGCCGCGCTTCGAGGTAGCCGGAGCGCTGGAGCAGCTGGACGAACGGGACGAGCATCGGGAGGGCGATCAGCAGCGCGATCAACACGACGGCCGCGTTTCTCCACGAGATCCGCCGCAGCGAGTAGAGACCGGCCATCCACGCTCCGTACGCCATCGCCGCCGGGAAGCCCGAGAGCGCATACGCGAGCGCCACCAGCGCCACCAGGGCGATCGAGTTGCGCTTCCCGTTGATGGTCCGCCGCACGATCCACAGCAGTGCCGGATAGAGCACCGTCGCATTCGTGATCTGCCACAGCCAGCGCACCGCGTACATGCCGGCGCCGGCGATGACGATCGCCCCGACCGCGGCGCCGCGCTTGCCGAGGCGCTCTTCACGCAGCCAGAAGTAGGCGAAGAGGAACGACGCGTTCAGCTTGAGGAAAAGGATCGTGGTGTAGATCCAGGTCTGTGGCACGAGCAGCGCCGGGATGAGGATGAACGGCGACAGCACCGCCGCAGCCGATGAGCCGAAGCCGGGGATGCCGCCTGCGACGTAGGGATTCCAGTGGAACGTGCGCCAGTCGTCGCGCGCCAGCGACATCAGCGTCAGGTACGCGGTGGCGGGGTCATTGAGCGACGAGTTCTGCGCCAGCACCACCTCGGCCGGCTTCACGGTCGACCAGGGGTAGTAGTTGTAATAGATGTCGTTCGGAGAAACGACGCGCCCCATGAACATCACCGGGAAGAAGAGCGCGAAGTTATAGACCGCGAGTGCCAGGAGCGCGGCGCGGTGTTTCCGGAGTCTGCGAGCCAATCGCTTCTCAGTCTATCCTGAGCCCGATGCTCAAGACATTGCTGGTCGCCGCCGACGTCGACCGCTCGCTCTTCGACCGAGCCCGCGCCGACGGCCGGTTTCACGTCGTCCATCAGCCGGTGCGCTCCGAGGAGGAACTGCACGCGATCGTCGGCGACGCGCACGTGCTGGTGACGCGCGCCTACAACAAGGTCACCCGCCGGGTGATCGACGCCGCGCCGAACCTCGAGCTGATCGCGCAGGGAACGAGCGGCATCGACAACATCGACGCCGCGGCAGTGCGCGAGCGCGGCATTTCGATCATCCACATGCCCGGCGTCAACGCGGATGCCGTCGCGGAGCTGGTGCTCGGCTTCATGATCTCGCTGACGCGGACCGTCCCGTTCTACACGCGCGAAGTGGTCCAGGGCCGGTTCAACCGCGACGACTGCGCCACCCGCCACGAACTTCGTCACCACCGCCTCGGCATCATCGGTCTCGGCCAGGTCGGCACGCGGGTGGCGCGGCTTGCGCAGGCCTTCGGGATGCAGGTGCAGGCGTACGACCCGTACGTTGCGGATTTCGGTCCGGTCACGCGCGTTGGCTCGCTCGCGGAGTTGCTCGCCACGACAGACATCCTGACCATGCACGTGCCCCTCACCGGGGAAACGCGTTCCATGATCCGAGCGCGTGAGCTGCGCGCGTTGCGTCGCGGGTCCTACGTGATCAACGCCGCCCGCGGCGAAGTGCTCGACCAGCGCGCAGCGCTCGACGCGCTGGCGAGCAACCACCTGGCAGGACTGGCGCTCGACGTCTTCGATCCCGAGCCGCCGGACGCACCGCTGCCGGACGACCCACGCCTGATCCTGACGCCGCACATCGGCGGCTGCTCGTACGAGGTGAAGACGACCGTGGGCGGGCAACTCTACGAGAAGATCGCGGAGTTTTACGGGAACGAGTTTGGAGTGCGGTGACCGCAGTCACCGCTTTAACTGCGTGCCTCGGAGCTGCACATGCGTCGCTTGCGGCACCGAGTCAAAGCGGTGACTGCGGTCACCGCACTCCAAACTAAACCCGCCGCCCGTCGCGGAACACGCTCGTCACCAGATTTACCCCGAAGTGATAGACCAGGTGCAGGTAGCTCGGAGCATCGAGCAGGACGAAATCCGCCCGCTTGCCCACCTCGATCGAGCCGGTCTCCTGCGCCAGCCTGAGGGAGTACGCGCCGTTGAGCGTGGCGGCGGTGAGCGACTCCTCGACGGTCATCTTCATCTGGATGGTGGCGAACTGCATCACCGTCTGCATCGACTCGGTCATGGACGACCCGGGGTTGCAGTCGGTAGACAAAGAGACAGCCGCCCCTTTCTCGATCAGCTTCCGCGCCGGCGCGTACTGGGGCGACATGAGGAAGAAGCTCGTCGCCGGTAGGAGGTTCGCGACGGTGTCGGATGCGGCGAGGGCGGCGATGCCGTCGTCGGAGATGTACATGAGGTGATCGGCCGACGCGGCGCCGACCTCCGCCGCCAGCGAGGCGCCGTGCGTGTCCGAGAGCTCGTCCGCGTGCAGGCGCGGGATCATTCCGTGGGACCTCCCGGCGCGCAGCACCGCTTCCCCCTGGGCGCGCGTGAAGACGCCGCGCTCCACGAACGCATCGCAGAAGACGGCCAGCTTCTCTTTCGCCACGGCAGGCAGGATCTCTTCGAGGATCGTCGCGACGTACTCGTCACGCGCCGCTTCGTTGCCGCGCGTCTCGGGCGGGAACTCGTGCGCGGCGAGACAGGTCGGCACGAGCCGCACCGGCGAGGTGGCGCTCGCGCTACGGATCGCGCGCAACTGCTTCAGCTCATCTTCGAGCGTCAGCCCGTACCCGCTCTTCGCCTCGGCCGTGGTCGTGCCGTAACGCGCCATCGTCGCCGCGCGCGTCAGCACGTTCTGCGCGAGCTGCTCTTCCGTCGCCGCGCGCGTGGCACGAACCGTCGAGGCGATGCCGCCACCGGAAGCGGCGATCTGCTCGTACGTCTCCCCCTGCAGGCGGCGGTTGAACTCCGACTCGCGGAAGCCGGCGAACGGAATGTGCGTGTGCGAATCGACGAAGCCGGGGACGGCGGTGGCGCCGCGGGCGTCGACGTCTTCGTCGATGGTCAGGTGCGAGGGGAGATCCCTCTCGCGTCCGACGAAGGCGAAGCGGCCGTCCTCGATCACGAGCACGGAGTTGTCGTACACCGCCAGCTCGCGCATCGACGGACCGCGGCGCGCGGTCGTGCCGAGGGGCGTGGCGATCTGGGAGAGGTTGCGGATCAGGAGAGACATCGCGTCGCGAGTCTATCCCCTACGAGTTCCTCGCCCGGAACAGACTCGTGATCGGCTCCTCGTTCGCTTCCTGCTCGGCGTCGAGGACGACCATGTGCTGGATCGTGTCGAGCGTGCCTTGCAGTTTATTGCGCAACGCCCGGCGCTCGATCTTGAGGTCGGTGATCGACCGTTCCAGGTCGGCCACGCGCTGCATGGCCTGGGCGATGAGGCGCTCGGAGAGGAGCTCGGCGTCCTTCACGATCAGCTCCGCTTCCTTCCGCGCGTTCGCAGTCAGGTCCTCGGCCACCTTCTGGGCCGAGAGGAGCGTGTCCTTGAGGATGCGCTCGCGGTTCGAGTGATCTTCGAGATCCTCGCGCAGCATCCCGGTCTCGCGCGCGAAGCGGTCGTTCTCACGAACCAGCCGCTCGATCTCCTCGGCCACGAGGTGCAGGTACGCGCGCACCTCATCGGTGTTGTAGCCTTTGATCGCCCGTGCGAAGGTCTGCTTCTGAATCTCCAGCGGAGTGAGGTTCTGCATGGGGTCGCCCTCCCGGCACACCAACTACGTACAACTTTATTGGGAGAGTATAAGCCGTCTGGCGAGGGCGGCCAGCATCTGGCGCACGATCCAGATGATCAGCACCAGCACCATCGGCGACCAGTCGATGCCCGCGGTGTCGAAGCGGCGCAGCCAGCGGCGGATGGGCCGGAGGAAGGGGCGGGTCATCCGCTCGAAGAGATCGTTGAGCTGTTCGAGGATCCCGTAGAAACCACGATTCCGCCAGCGGAACTGCGAGTTGCGCAGGAAGAAAAGGATCCAGGAGAGGATGACCCAGACCAGGATCACCCACTGCAGCACGTCGAGGATGATGTCGAGTGCGCGGATGAAGATGATGACGAATTCCATCAGCGGCTCCCCTCCCGCGATCCAAAGATCGCCCGCCCGACGCGGATGATGGTCGCTCCCTCTTCGATCGCGGTCTCGAAATCGTCGGTCATGCCCATCGACAGCTCGGCCAGCCCGAGATCATCGCGCATCGCACGCAGTTCGCGAAAGTGCGAGCGCGGGTCGCCGAGCGGGGGAATGGTCATCAGGCCGTTCACGTGGATCGACGGAATGCTGGCGATGCGTTTCACGAGCTCCGGCACTTCTTCAGGTTCCGCGCCGCTTTTCTGAGCCTCGCGGCCGACGTTCACCTGCAGCAGCACTTCCTGACGCTTGCCGATGCCCTCGGCGGCGCGACCGAGCTTCTCCGCGAGCTCGACCGAGTCGACGGTCTGGATCACGTCGAAGAGCCGGACCGCGTCCTTCGCCTTGTTCGACTGCAGGTGCCCGATCAGGTGCCAGCGGGCGCTCGAGGCGACGCCCGGCTTCTTGTCGCGCGCTTCCTGCACCTTGTTCTCGCCGACGTCCGTCATCCCCGCCGCGATGGCGCGCTCGACGTCCGCGACGGGAAACGTCTTCGTGACCGCCACCAGCCGCACATCGCCGCGCGCGCGTCCTACACGTTCGCATGCTGCCGCGATGCGCGCTTCGAGCGCCGCGATGTTCGTCGCGATTTCTTCAGCTCTCGACACGTTTTCTCGCGATCAGCCGCCCGTCGGCGCGGTCGACGGCGAGGTTCGCCAGGCGGTCGGCGTCCTTGTTGCCGGCGCGCAGCGTGTGGCGGATCGAGAAGCGGCCGAAGCGGCGTGCCATCGCTTTCGCCTTCTCGTACATCGGCACGAGGTTCGGATGCTTGACGCGATAGACGCCGAGCATCTGCTTCACGAGGAGCTCGGAGTCGGAGATGATCTCCACTTCCTTCGCCCCTTCCTCGTGCGCCACGGTGAGCGCCTCGACCAGGCCCGCGTACTCCGCGACGTTGTTCGTCGCATGCCCGAGGAAACCGGCGATCTCGATGATCTCGCCTCCGTCGGTAGTCATGTAAACGCCGTAACCGGCAGGGCCCGGATTGCCGCGGGCCGCGCCATCGATGAACGCCTTGATTTTCAGGATGTGGGACTCCCCAGGTGCAGGATTCGGTGGCAGCCTTCGCAGTGTACGAGCTCGCCGCGCTTCAACTGCTGCGCGACCTGCGGCCGCACGCGGTTGCGGCAGGCGGAACAGGTGTCGCTGGCGACCCGCGCGACCGCGACCTGCTGCCGTTGCTTGTAGATCTTCTGGAACTCGCTCAGGAGCCGCGGCGGGATCGTCCCCTCGATCTGCGTCGCCTTCGCGCGCAGCTTCTCCGCTTCTTTCCGGAGGTCGCCGAGTGAGCTCTGCCACTCCGCGTGTGCCGCGTCGTAGCGCCCCTGCAGCTCGTTGTGTCCATCCTGCCGCTCGTCGAGCTGCGACTGCAGCCCGTCCGCCTCGGTCATGTTCTTGAGGACGGACTCCTCGAGCTCCTTGACGTGCTTGCGGGTGGCGTCGATCTCCTTCCAGGCCGCGGCGTACTGCTGTTGATTCTTCACCTGCATCAGCGTCCCCTGGTACTTCTTGAGGAGCTCCTGCTGATCGGACAGCTCACCGTCGACTTTCCGGCGCTCCCTGGAGAGCGTTTCCAGTTGCTCCTGCAGCCGCGTCATTTCCTCGCTCGCGCCCTGGTACTCGCGATCGACTTCCGCGAAGGATTCCGGTTTGACGGCCATCTGCTTTTCGCGCTCGTTCAGCGCGGTCATGACGGTCTGCAGCTCCCACAATTTGTCGACGTCGCTCAATTACGCCCTCCAGAAACAAAAAGGCGTTCCGATGTCGGAACGCCTTCTCTCGTGTCGGAACGTGTCCGGCACGGTGCAACAGTCATCGAAGTGTGCAACAGCTCTCTGCATCGCGCTTGGTGGGTCCACCAGGATTCGAACCTGGGACCTGCCGGTTATGAGCCGGTAGCTCTAACCGCTGAGCTATGGACCCGGACGGGCGATTCTATACCAGCTGTCCGGCGTTGGAGTCAGTCTTCGCGGTGCGCGCTACCTCGCCTCCACCTGATCGCCGACGAGCATCTCGCGTCTGGAGGCGACGATGATGCCGGTGGCGGTGTTGGCTTCGGTGGTGAGGATGCCGATCTCGCCGAGGACCACGCGGGGCTGGTTCGCGACCGGGCTGGGGCGAAAGACGGTCAGGAAGTCACCCGGCTCGATCTGGTCGGCGCTGCCGAGGTCGACCTGCACCAGGTTGCCTTCCACGAGTCCGAGCTCCCAGCTGCGCGATTCGACGATGTAGCCGGTCGTCCGTCCGGTCGGCGCGTCGCACCAGGCCGGCATCTCGGGGATACGGGCGATCGGGATGGGCAGCTGCGGGATCGGCTTGAGCCTCGCGCCGATGTTGATCTCGCGGCAGGACTCCGTGACCATCGCGCGCGAGCGCCCGTTCTCGGTGCAGAGGATGCGGATCTGCCCGATGTAGTCGTACTGCCGGCCGATGACTTCGCCGGTGGCAGGATGCGTGATGAGCTCCTGCGGCTCGACGGCGAGATAGGTTTCGCCGGCCACGAGGCCGGTCGAAGCGTCGCCGTGGACGAAGATGAAGTCTCCGTGCGCGGCGGTTCCGGGAACGTCGGGACCGTTCGGACCCAAGAGGTATTTCACTTCGTAATCTTCGTGCGACTCCACGAAGTTCGGCATCGGCTCGTCCGGATGGCCGATGTAGCCGTAGCAGTAGATGTCGGCCTCGGTGGCGAGCGCCACCGGATTGCCGGCCGGCGTGACGCGCGCGATGGCGAGACCATCCTCGCTCTGGGCGGCGGTGAAGGCATTGTCGCCCTCGGCCATCGTGTCGCCCGTATCTCCGGGCGTGGTAGCGGCCGCCGTCGCGTTGCCTTCCCCTTCGACGAGCAGTACGTCGCCCGGATAGATCCAGTGCGCGTCGGTGATCCAGGTGTTGGATTCCCACAGCTGCGGCCAGAGGTAGGCGTTGCCGTAGTACTGCTGCGCCAGAGCCCAGAGCGTGTCGCCCTTCACGATGGTGTGAGTCTTCGCGCCGGCGGGATACGTTGCGGGATCAGGAGGGTTGTACGCCGTCCAGTGATCGCCCACGCGATGGAGCTCGCGCGGCGGTTGCGACGTCTGCCTTTGCGCGAACGCGCTCGTCGCAATCACGAGCAAGAGAACGGGAGCCACCCTACGCACACTGACCATTGTCCCCTCCCTGGTCTTGTCGCCAGTAAGTCAGCTCAACAAGTTAGCGCAAGGAGGGGGGGACGGTCAAACGGTCCGGCCTACCGGAGGGCCACCGACCCATCCTCCTGGGGGATGGAGCCGCCGACCTGCTTCTCGTAGTTCTCGATCTGCTTCGTACGCTTGTCATAGTTCTTCATGACCTTCTTCACGTACTGGCGCGTCTCGCGGAACGGCGGGATGCCGTTGTAGCGCTTCACGTTGCCTTCGCCGCCGTTGTACGCGGCGATGATCTTCTTGAGGTCGCCGTTGAAGCGCTTGTCGAGGTATTTGATGTACCTCACGCCGGCGTCGACGTTCTGCTCGGGGCTGTAGAGGTCGCGGGCGCCCATCCAGCGGCCGGTGCGCGGCATGAGCTGCATGAGGCCCTTCGCGCCGACGTGCGATCTCGCGCGCGGCTTGAACCGCGATTCCTGCTCGATCACCGCCGCGACGAGCGCCGGGTCGACGTCATACTTTTTCGCCTTCGCGTAGATCAGCTCGCCGAACGGGATTTCTTCGGCGAAGAACTCCGCGCGGATGGAGTCGCTGATGCGCTTCATCTCCGTCAGGAAGACGCCGGCCTTCTCCTCCGGCTCTTCGCCGTTGGCCCACTTCTCCGTGGCCATCCACTTGCCGTCGAACAGGGCGAGCTCGCGCGAGACGTAGCGGTCCGGCAGGACCTGCGAGAGCTTGAATACGGTGTTGCCCGTGAAATTGCCTTTGAGGTTCGCCACGACCTTCTCGTCCTCGCCTCGGAGGCGAACGACGCGTACGGCGTCGAGGTCCTTCTGCACGAGGAACTGGACGTTCTCGAGCGTCTCGGCGATGCCGCCGATGGAGAGCGCGGTGCCGAGGACCAGCGCCGCGGCGCCACGGCCGCCGAGGAGACGGAGGGCACGATGCTGTTCCGCCGACTTCTTCGCCTTCGCGACTCTGGCAGAGAGCGAATCCTTCAAGGGACGTTGTTTGGGCATCCACCCTCCTTCGTTGATCTTATTAGGATTCCGAATAACTGAAGTATCGGGAACGCTGCTTTTAACGCCCCGGCCGGAGGGGTTATTGCGTCCGAAAACGGAAGAATCGGATAAGTCGTGGAAGGAGAGCGAGTTACTCGCTGAAAACTTCTGCGGAGAACTTCTCGATCCGGCAGTCGTCGGACTGCCAGGAGTCCGGCGGAAGTCCCGCTTTGACACAGGTTTGTCGCAGAAATGTCTCGCGGTCCCAGCCGTACTCCGTGGCCACCTGGGGGAGCAGCAGGCCGATTCTGGATCCCCGGCTGATGATCAGTCCGTCGCGACCGACCTCGATCTCTTCCACGTTCGAGACCGGCCCGATCGGGCTCATCACGGAGATCTCGATCTCCACGTTTCCGAGCTCGTCCTTACGGAGAGGGTGAAACCGAGGATCGCGGAACGCGGCGTTGACGGCGCTGGAGACGATGGCCTGGCAGAGCGGCGCGACCGGCTGGATGGAGCCGATGCACCCACGCAGCGCGCCGTCTTTGGTGTGCAGGGAGACGAAGGCGCCGCTCGGCCGCCGCAGCACGTCGTCGAGCTGTGCCGCGTCCACCTCGGCGCGACGGCCGTCGAGGGCCGCTTCAATCGACTGGCGGGCGATCCGGAGGAGCTGGGTCCGTTGTTCCTGGGTGAGCATGTTCAGGTTTGCGATAGATCAGCATCAGGTTCCGGACGTAAACGACCAGGCCCGCGCACTGCGCGATGGTGAACACGGTGTCCCGAATGTGAATTGCGTACGCCGCGGTGATGATCCCGCCGGACAGCGAGAGGTACCAGAACACGACCGGGATGTAGCTCTGCTTCCGCTTCTCCGACGCCGCCCACTGCACGATGAACCGCGACCCGAAGAGGAGCTGGCCGAGAAGGCCGAAGGCGACCCAGTAGTCCCAGGTGAAGGATTTCATGTGGCTCTCGCTTCGCTCGAAGGGTTGTCGGTTGTCAGTTGTCGGTTATCTGTGCCGGATCGCACTGAGGCGCAGACAACCGACAACCGATAACTGACAACATCTACCTCTCCTCGTGCACCTCGTAATTCAACATCCGCTTCCCCATCCACCTCACGGCGAAGCAGTCGGCGAGGCCGCGGAAGGCGCGGTTCATGGCGCCGTACTTCGAGACGCCGAACTGGCGGGGGCGGTGGTTGACCGGCATCTCGGTCACTTTGTAGCCGGCGTAGCGCACGAGGGTGGGGAGGAAGCGGTGCATGCCGGTGAAGAGGCGGACGCGGTCGACCGCTTCCTTCTTCACCAGCTTGAGCGAGCAGCCGGTGTCGGTGATCCGGTCGCCGGTGATCATGTTGCGGACGCCGTTGCCGATGCGCGACTGCATCTTCCGGCTCCAGGTGTCCTGCCGGTTCACGCGCACGCCGATGACCATGTCCGCCTTCGCCTGCTCGAGCTTCTGCATCATGGCCGGGATGTCGGCCGGATCGTTCTGCAGGTCGGCGTCGAGCGAGACCACCAGCCGCCCCTCCGCACCGCGCCACGCCGCATCGAGCGCGGCAGTCTGGCCGCTGTTCTTCTCGAGCGCCAGCACGCGCAGGGTCGGGTACTCCGCGCGCAGGGAGCGGAGCACTTCCAGGCTGCGATCGCTCGAGCCGTCATCGACCGCCACGATCTCGTACGACCAGCCACGCCCGTACAGCGCTGCCGCGATCTCGCGGAGCAGGATGGGGATGTTTTCTTCCTCGTTGTACACGGGAAAGACGACGGAAAGGTCGGGCTGGGGCATCAGGTCGGGAGTTTAACCGAGAAGACGCGCTCGAAATTTGCGGTGGTTTTCTCCGCCACCGTCTCGACCGGCATGCCCCAAAGACCCGCGAGCAGCTCCGCTACTTTGATCACGTACGCCGGTTCGTTGTCGCGTCCACGATACGGCACCGGGGCGAGGTACGGCGTGTCGGTCTCGATCAGCACGCGGTCGGGATCGAGACCCCGCGCGGCCTCGCGGAGCATGTCCGCGCTCTTGAACGTCACGATGCCGGAGAAGGAGATGTAGTAGCCCGCCTCGACGAACTTCCGCGCGACGTCGAGGTTCTCGGTGTAGGAATGAAGAATCCCGCGCGCGCCGCTGCGCGTGAGGATGTCCACCATGTCGTCCGTCGACTCGCGGTTGTGCACGATGATCGGCTTATCCAGCTCGATGGCCAGCGCGAGATGCCGCTCGAACACCGCGATCTGTGTTTCGCGCGGCGAGTGCATGTAGTGGTAATCGAGCCCGCACTCGCCGACCGCCACCACGCGCGGCTCGCGCGCCAGCCGCGCGATCTCCGCGAACGCAGCGTCGTCGCAATCTTTCGCCTCGTGCGGGTGAAAGCCGACCGCCGCCCAGACGTCGTCGTGCTGCTGCGCGATCGCCACCGCCTGCGGCGCGTCGTCGAGCTTCGTGCCCGGCACCACGAACCCGCGCACGCCGAGGTTGCGGGCGGCGAGCAGGTTCGCCTCCGCGTTCGACATCGTGAGGTGGCAGTGCGAATCGGTGAAGATCACACGCGCTCCACGAGCATCGACAGTCCCATCCCGCCGCTGATGCAGAGCGTGGCCAGGCCGTAGCGCTTCTCACGCGTCTGCAGCGCGTGCAGGAGCGTGGTGGTGATACGGGCGCCGGTGGCGCCGATCGGGTGGCCGAGGGAGATCGCGCCGCCGTGGACGTTGAGCTTCGCGGGATCGAGGTGCAGCTCGCGGTCGCAGGCGATCACCTGCGCGGCGAACGCTTCGTTCAGCTCGATCAGGTCGAGCTCGTCGAGCGACATCGACGCTTCCTCGAGCAGCTTCTTTGTCGCGGGCACCGGTCCGAGGCCCATCACGCGCGGATCGACGCCGGCCTGCGCGTAGCCGACGATGCGGGCCATCGGCTTCAGCCCGTGCCGCGCGACCGCGGCGCCGCTCGCGACGAGCATGCTCGACGCTCCGTCGGTGACGCCAGAGGAGTTGCCGGCGTGGACGGTGCCCTGCTTGCGGAAGACCGGCTGCAGCCTGGCCATGCTGCCGAGATCCGCGTCGAAGCGTGGGTGCTCGTCCTTGTCGATGACCACCTCCCCCTTGCGGCCGGCGACGCGCACCGGGACGATCTCGCCGGCGAAGCGGTTCTCCTCGTACGCGCGTCCTGCTTTCGCCTGCGACTCCACCGCGAAACGATCCTGCTCCTCGCGCGAGATCTGGTACTGGTCGGCGAGCGTCTCCGCGGTCGAGCCCATCATCTCGTCGGCGAGAGGGCACATGAAGCCGTCGCGGACCATCCCGTCGACCACTTCATCGTTCCCCATGCGGTAGCCCCACCGTGCGCGCGGCAGGAGATAGGGCGTATTCGACATCGACTCGGTGCCGCCGGCCAGGACGACGTGCGCGTGGCCGAGGCGGATCTGGTCGGCGGCGTTCATGATCGAACGAAGGCCGGAGCCGCAGGCCTGGTTGACGGTATACGCCAGCACCTCGTGGCGGAGGCCGGACTTGATCGCCACCTGCCGCGCGGCGTTCGGGCCGACGCCGGCCTGGCGCGCGTTGCCGAAGATCACTTCATCGATCGCGTCCGGATCGATGCCGCTGCGCGCGATCGTCGCCTTTGCGGCTTCGGTCCCGAGCTGCGGTGCGGTGAGGATCGAAAGGCCGCCGCCGAACTTGCCGATGGGGGTGCGGAGGGCGGCGATGAGGAAGATTTCTTCTCGAATGAGGGGCACTAACTGACTCGTCCTTCCAACAGGGAGATCACCATCTCCTCGTACGTCGTCACGGCGCCGAGAAGGTCGCGCTTGGCGATCTTCTCGTTGACGCCGTGCGCGTCGAGGATGGAGCCGGGGCCGAACAGCAGCGGCTTCCCGAGCGCGCCGAGCCAGGGAACGTCGGTGTTGAACGCGACCACCTGCGACGGCTGTCCTTCCGGAACAAGCATGAACTGCGGCGGATTGCCGCGCGACATGGTGATGCGGCCGCCGTGCTGCGAGACCAGATCGCCGAGGCGGCGCTCCACGTCTTCCGGCGTGGTGACCAGGCGGAAGATCATCTCGCACTCCGCTTCGGCCGGGATGATGTTCGGACGCTGGCCGCCGCGCACGACGCCGACGTTCACGGTCGTGTGGCCGAGGACCTCGTGCGTCCCCCAGTCCTGGGCGTTGATCTCCGCGATGGCCGCGACCATGCGATTGATGGCCGAGTCGCCGAGGTGCGGGTAGGCAGAGTGCGCGGCCACGCCTTCGAAACGGACCACGCAGGTGAGCGCCCCTTTCGACGCGCGCGCGAACTTCGACTCGGTCGGCTCGCCCACGACCACGAACTCGGAGCCGAGGTTGGCGAAGACCGTGTTCGCCGCCTTGGCGCCGATCGAGTCCGTCTCCTCGCCGACCACGAAGAGGAACGCGAAGTCGGTGACGTTGCGCGCGCGGAGGCGCTCTCCGGCGGCGATCATCGCGGCGATGATCCCCTTGGTGTCGCACGCGCCGCGCCCGTAGATGAACTCCTCGTCCTCGCTCGACTCGAACCAGGGGGGGACGGTGTCGATGTGGGAGTTCAGGACCACTCGCGGCAAGCCGCCGGCCAGCGCGAGCAGGTTGAAGCGGGTCGCGGTGACGTCGTGGCGGCGGGTGGTGAAGCCGAGGCGGGTGAGCTCGCGCTCGAGGAGCTCCCCGACCGCCAGCTCGCTCTCGGTGGGCGACGGCACGTCGATGAGCTGACGCGCAAGAGCGATCGGATCGAGCGGCATGGGACGGATTCTAAGCGAAAAGCGAGAGCGCCCTTTCGGACGCCCTCGCCGCGGATCGGACCCAATTGCCGCGCCGCTTTAGTTCGCGTTGAGGATGATGTACTTGAAAGACTTGTTCGGGCTGCCGGTCGCGACGAACTTGCCGTTCCCCTGCGAGGCGACGCCGATTGCGTTGCCGTTCGAGACCACCGTGTAGATCGGGATGATCACGCTCTGGGAGTTGATGGCCGGGTGCGAGATCGTGATCTGGCCGGGGGGCGGGAAGGTCGCTTCGCCGACGTACATCCGGACACCCGCGCCCTGCGGTCCGACCGGACCCTGCGGACCCTGCGGTCCCTGCGGTCCCTGCGCGCCGTCGTTGCCCTTGGCGCCCTGCGCACCGTCGTTGCCCTTTGGACCCTGCGCGCCGTCGTTGCCTTTCGGACCCTGCGCGCCATCGTTGCCCTTCGCACCCTGCGCGCCGTCGTTGCCCTTGTCGCCCTTCAGGCCCTGTTCGCCGCGCTCACCCTGGAGGCCGCGCTCGCCCTGCAGACCGCGCTCGCCCTGCTGGCCGCGCTCACCCTGGAGACCCTGCAGACCCTGCTCGCCTTTTTCGCCGCGCTCACCCTGAAGGCCGCGCTCGCCCTGGAGACCCTGCTCGCCGCGATCGCCCTTCTCACCACGCTCGCCCTGAAGGCCGCGCTCGCCCTGGAAGCCACGCTCGCCCTGTTCGCCGCGGTCGCCCTGGAGACCGTGCTCTCCGTGCATACCCTTCTCACCCTGGATGCCCTGCTCGCCGCGATCGCCCTTCTCGCCCTTCTCACCCTGGAGACCCTGCTCGCCGCGATCGCCCTTGTCGCCCTTGTCGCCCTGGAGACCCTGCGCACCGTCGTTGCCCTTGTCGCCCTTCTCCCCCTTCTCGCCCTGATAGCCGCGCTCGCCCTGCAGGCCCTGCTCGCCGCGGTCGCCCTTGTCGCCCTTGGCTCCGCCGCCGCCGAACTGCGTGTCGGGGATGAAGTAGCCGATGACGTCCACCGTCACTTCGGTCGCCCAGTCGGCGGCCGTCAGGACGAACGCGCCGTCCTTGAGGATGACCGACGCTTCGTTGACCGTGTCATTGCCGCCCTTGAACGTCAGCGCCGGGATCCCGTAGACCGGGGTGTGCGAAGGCGCCAGGTAGAGCGCGCCACTGCCGTCCGGCTTGTAGGACTGAAGCCGCACCGCCAGCGCGACCGACTCTTCCGGGATGCGCTCGGAGCAGGGGTTCTTCCAGGTGTCTTCCACGAGGAGCCCCTTCGGATGGTAGACGCGGCTCTCGTTGACCTGGAACGCGTTGCCGCCCCACTTCATCGGGTACGCATCGGCGTCGAGCGTGCTGACGAAGCGGCAGGGGACGATCTCCTGGAAGAGCGTCGGCTCGGTGGCCGCGTCGACCGACATGACCGAGTAAGCGGCCGACGCTTCCTGCGGCAGCAGGTTCGTGCGCACCTGGACGCCGAGGACGGTGTACGGGTTGTGGTTCTTCAGTTCGCGAGTATTCGCGACCGCCGCGTCGGACGCCTGGGCCGTTACTGCGGTCATCGCCGTCAGTGCTACGGCGGCGACCAGATTGAAGAACCGGTTAGAGATTGTGGTGTTCGGGGTGGTGGTGGTCGTGGTGTTCTTGCTGAAGTTGTTCATGGCTCCCTCCTGTGTGATCGCAATTTGCGCTCAGGGGGAGATTCACGACAGGACGGATGGACCGAGCAGTTGTGGAGAGTGGCCCAGACGTTTGTGACGTTCGTCACATTGCGCCGGGGCGTGTGTCTCTACAGGAGGATCAGGTCCTCGAGGTCCGACTTCTTGTGCAGGGTCATGGACGACCGCCGCACGGTCAGGATCTTCTTCTCTCTGAAGGACTTGAGCAGCCGCGTGACCGTCTCGCGGGACGTGCCGATCATCTGGGAGATGTCCTCGTGCGTCATCGCGACCGGGAAGCGCATCCCGCTCGCCGAGGGACGGCCTTCTTCCTCGCACCACGTCAGCAGGAGCTGCGCGAGGCGCTCGGCGGCTGAATTCGCCAGGCCGAGGGCGCGGATCTGGTTCGCGTCCGACTCACATTCCTCGATGAGCTGGCGGGCGATGTTGAACTGCACGTCGCGATGCTCGGCCACGAAGCGGGTAAAGTCCTCGCGCTTCACGAACTTGAGCTGCGACGGGTTGACGGTTTCGGCGGTCGCCTTGTACGCGTTGCCGGAAAGGACGCTGGAGAGGCCGAGCGTCTCGCCCGGCTGCACGACGCGCTTGATGAGCGTCTTGCCGCTGCCGGAGGAGATGGAGAGCTTCGCCGAGCCGGTGCAGAGGATGAAGAGGCCGGCCGGCATCTCCCCTTCCGCGTAGAGCAGCGCGCCGTCGGGATAAACGTTCGTGAAGGTGATCCTGTCCCACGCTGCGAGGGTCTCCGGATCGAACTGACAGAAGAAACTGTCGTTGCGCCACTGACACGCGTCGCAGTGATTGCAGATATCGATACCGTAGCGGCTCATAGATAAGTTTTCCTGGAAGGCAGGATTTTATACCGATCGCCGCCGGAAAACCAGCCGCTCTCACGGCAGGACGATCCGTCCCCATCAGAGGGCAACCCACAGAACCGAAATACCTTACGCGCACAAAACCGTTTTCGGGACCGTGCGCAGGCTCCTCGTCATCACGCTCCTCCTCGCCGCCGCGACCGTACGCGGCGCCGTGACCTTCGTCTCGCCGCTCGACGGGACGCAGGCGATCGGGCCGATGGTGCTGGAGGTGACGACCGACGCCGCGCAGGTGGACCGCGTCGACTTTTTCGTCGACGGCGTCCTCGCCGGCGTGGCGCGGCAGCAGCCGTACCGGATCGCGTTCGACTTCGGCACTTCCCTCACCGCCCGCACCGTCAGCGCCAAAGTCTGGAGCGGCGGCTTCCAGTCGTCCCAGTCCGCCGGCGTCACTACGGCGGCGCTGACGGTGAACGACACGCTCGACATCGACCTGGTGGAAGTGCCGCTGCGGGTCCGCTCGACCCGGGCCCTCGCGGCAGAGGACCTGCGCGTGCGCGAGAACGGCGTCGAGCAGAAGGTCCGCGACGTCCGGCGCGAGCGCCCGGCCGCGCACTTTGCGTTCATCGTCGACCGCTCGCTGTCGATGAATGACGGCAAGCTCGAAGCGGCCCTGCGCGCGGTGCAGTCCGAGCTGCGCCAACTTCGCGCCGGCGACACGGCGTCGCTGGTGCTCTTCAACCACAACGTCGCCAGGCCGCGGCGCATCTCTCGCGGAGAGTCCCTCGAAGCACTCACCCCCTCGGGCGGCACGTCCCTCCGCGACGCGCTGGCCTCCGTCGCCTCGAAGGAGCGGACGTACGCGCTCGTGATCACCGACGGCGGCGATCGCAACAGCGAGCTGTCCGACGAAGAGGCACTCCGCAGAATCAGCGGCACGCGCACCATCGTCAATGCCATCGTCCTCGGCGATTCGCACGCCCGCTTCCTCGACCGCGCCGCGGCGAACACCGGCGGCAGCGTCGTCTCCGCGTCGAAGCACGACGTCGGCGACGCGCTCGCGCGCCTCCTCGCGGACATCAACAGCCGCTACCTGGTCATCTACCAGAGCCGCGGCACGAAACGCGGCTGGCGGACGGTGGACGTGAAGGCGCAGCGCCACGGCGTCGAGATCGTCAGCTCGCGCAAGGGGTACTTCGCGGAATGACGCTTTCACTCGGCGTGGGCGGGATGAAAGTGTCCTGCGTAGTGCTGTTGCTCGCGCTGCCGCTGGCGGCGCAGTCACGCATCGCGTCCGATTTCGAGATCGCGCAGATGGAGCTGCAGCTCGCCCGTTCTCGCGATTTCGAGTCGCAGCTCTCCGGGCGCCTGAACCTCGGCGATACCCGCGCCGCGCGCAACGAGACCTCCCTGGCCCGCACCGAGTACGTGAAGGCGCTGGAGCTCGCGGAAAAAGAACGGCTCGCCGCGCGCCGCGATGCGAGCCTCACGCGCTACGCGAATGCCACCTCCTACGCCGCTCTCGCGCAGGCGAAGCTCGGCCGCGACGCCGTCGCCTTCGGTTTGCTGGAGGAGACCGCGCGCTACGCGAGCGATGACGCCGAGGCGTGGAACCTCTACGCGTCGGCCATGCGTACGCTCGGACTGCCGCGCAAGGCGGTGAGCGCGGCCCGCAACGCGGTGGCCATCGCGGCGGCGAAAGACGACCGGCTCGACCTGGCCATCTATCAGCACGCCCTGGCGACCGCGCTCATCGAAGCCGAGGACGTCCGCGAAGCGGAGATGCTGCTCGTGACGGTCACGGAATCACTACGGTCGAAGCAGTTCGAGCCGCTGCAGCGCGAGGTGGCGCGCGCGGAATCCTTCGAGGTCTACAGCTCCGCGCGCGGCGACGTCGCGGCGTACGTCTCGCTCCTCAACCGCGCGCAGTTGCGCCTCGGGTCGTTGTACGAACGACGCGGCGAGACCGAGCGCGCGCGGACGCAGTACCAGCGCGTGCTCGCCGGACGGAGCGATGACGTGATCGCCCTGAACGCGCTGGCGAGGCTGGCGCGCAACGAGACGGAGCGCGAGCGCTATTACGCCGAGGCCTTCGAGGCGAACCCGTTTTCCATGACGCTCGTGCGCGAGTACCAACAGCGCCTGCGCGACCACGCACCGGCGATCGACGCCGCCACCACCGGCGGCGCGATGCGCAACGCGCTGGCGCAGCTCGCACGCGGCGAATCGCGCGCGGCGCGGGCCTCGCTCGACGCGTTGCTCGTGAAGTTCCCGCAGAACGAGACGCTGCGCACGCTCCGCCGCGAGGCGGAAGGAGCGTCGCAGGTCGCGCTCCCCTCTCCGGCGCCTACCGCCTCCGAACTGCGCGCGCTCCTCGGCGACTTTGAGCGCCTGACGCCGGAGCAGCGCGTGGTACTCGAACAGACGACCTACACCAGCGTCGTTCAGTTCACCGGCGAGGTCTTCGAATCCGGCACCATCGAAGGCGTCGCGTTCCGCTTCTCGTCGGCCACCCAGTTCCAGGGAACGTTCGACATCACCCGTCCGCTGCGCCTCACCTACCGCATCCTCGGCGTAACCCGCTCCGGCGAAACCGACGCGCTCCTGCTCGAGCCCGTACAACTGGAGGCGCTGTGAAGCGCACTGTTTGGAGTGCGGTGACCGCAGTCACCGCTTTTCCTCCACTGCAACGGTGGTCGCGTTCGCTCGCAGTGAAAGCGGCGACTGCGGTCGCCGCACTCCACATCGCGTTGCCACTTTCCGCGCAGCTCCTCACCTGTACACCGGCCAGCGTGGTCGTCGCGCACGACAACCAGCTTCGCCTGCACCACGGCTGGACCGCGGACGGCGTCGAGCATCCGACCTCCATCGCCGCCTCGGAGGAGCAGGTCGTCGTCCTCGACGCCCTGAACAACGAAGCGGTCGTCGCCGACCTCCGCACCGGCCGTACCACGCGGATCGACACGGCGGAGACCCCGATCGCCGCCGCGTTCCTCGGGAGGGAGCTCTACGTCCTCGCGCGCGACGCGCGCGTCCTTCAGCATGGGAGCACGCGCATCCCGCTCGCGGCCGATCCTGCGTTCCTCGGCACCGCCGGCGGCAGGCTGTACGTCTATTCGCGCGTGGCAGGCGTGCTCGAGGAGATCGAGCGGGACCGCGTCACGCGCCGCATCCGGGTCGCGCCTTTCGCCTCCGACTTCGAGATCCGCGGCACCACCGCCTACCTCGCCTACCCACGGGACGCCCGTATCCGGACCGTCGACCTGAAGACGATGAAACCGGCCGGCGAGATCGCGGTCGGTGCCGTCCCGACCGACCTGGCGTTTGCCGGAGGCGGGACCGCCCTCACCGCGCGCATCCTCGCCGTGGCCGATCCCTCGGCCAAGCGGGTCTGGCTGACCGAGAGCACGCAGTCGATGACCGAGGCGGTCGCCCGGGGCGTCCTGCGGGGCGTGCTCGGCCTCGGATTGTTCGGCGATCGCGCCTCGCAGTTCCCGACCGGAGTGGACCGGGTGGAGACGCGCGGCAGGCATTGGATCGCCTACGATTCTTCGTCAGGCACGCTCTACCATTTCACGAGCCGGAAGAGCTCGGTCCTGGCGAAAGGGGTCGCGCCGGGGGCGTACACTCTCACGGAACGCGGCGTGGCCTGGTGGAACGGTATGTCCGTTGCAGAAAAGGTTCTGCAATGAGCGAAAGAAAACCCTGCACGCGGTGCGCACGCGCGATCGACGAGTGGGCGAAGATCTGTCCCTTCTGCAACTGGGACCAGTCCCAGCCCGCGCCAGCCGTCCCGCCGCCGGTCCCGGACGCGGTCGCGAATTACACGCCGCCGTCCGAGTTCGACCTCAAGAAGAAAGCAATGTACGGCGGCATCGGCATCCTCGTGCTGATCGCCGCATTCGGCGTCGGCATGGTCATCAACCAGGACGGCGCCCCCGACAAGGCGCCCCTGACCGTCGAAGAGCAGCAGGAAGTGGACGCCGCCGAGCGGAAAGCCGGCCCGGTGAAACGCGCCGACACGCCGCTGGTCCCGACGAATGAAGCAGGCGGCATCGAGCAGCCGGTGACGAGCGCCCCGGTCGCAGCACAGCCGGGCGCCACGCCGAACGACTACCAGCGCGACGATGCCACCGCGGTCTCGTCGACCGAATACGCGGACATCGCCAAGCGCGCCCGCGCCGAGAAAGAGAAGATCGCGGCGCTGGTCGATCCGCGCTCGCTGACCGGTCCCGCGTACGCGCAGGCGCCGCAGCGCGCGCCCCAACGCCGGTCGCCGGTGCAGATGGCGCAGCAGACCGCGCGCGCTCCCGAGGAACGCCGGGTGGCAAGCACGCGTCCCGTGCCGCAGTACCAGCCGATCCCGCGCCTCCGTGCGAACGGCTCCGCACGGCTGACGCTGCAGATCGGAGCCGACGGCCGCGTGGACGGCGTGAACGTCGACCGCGGCATCGGCCCGTACACCAGCCAGCTCGTCTCCGCAGCAAAGTCCTGGCGTTTCAAGCCGGCCACCGTGAACGGCTCGCCGGTCTCCGCGCCGTATACCGTTGATATATCGTTCGAGTGATGACTGACCGCAGTACTTGCGCTTCGTGCAATCGGACCATCGATGCGTGGGCCAAGCTCTGCCCGTACTGCGGTGCCAATCCGCAGACCGGCGAGAGGATGGATACGCAGGCCATCCTGCAGGAGGTCTTCAGGCCGCGCGAGGTCACGACCTCGGCCAGCGTGCTCGAATACGCACGCCAGCGCCAGGGAGCGGTGATCGCGATCGCGGCCTTCGTCGTCTTCCTGCTGATGGCCGCACTGCACCAGTTCGCGACCATGCGCAACGCGACCGCCGTGACGGACTCGCCGGCGGTGCCGCTCAGCGAGCTGACCGACATCACGAACAAGCCCGATGAAGCGGCCCCCGTGCCGCTGCCGGAGCTCGACTTCGAGTACGGCGGACGTCCGGCCGCGATGCGGACGTACATCATCGAGCGCGGCGCGATCACACCGCCCGAGGTGATCGCGGCCCAGCAGGCAGCGGCGGCCGCCGCCGCTCCGAAACCTGCCGCGACACCGGCACCCCAGCAAGGCGTACCCGCCCGTCCGCAGCCCGCACGTCCCCAGCCACGATGAGCATCGGATTCTGGACCCTCCTGATCGCCATTGCGCTGATCGGGTGGCTGACCGCGTACATGCTCTCCCAGCGCCCGATCACGAACGTCCAGCAGCTCCTCCAGCAGCGCCGGTACGAAGACGCGGTGATGGAAGCGCAACGGACGAACGACCACCTGCACCGCGCCGAGGCGCTCAAGCTCCTCGGCCGCTACGAAGAAGCGATCGCCGCCTACGGCCAGTCCACCGATCCCGCCGCAAAAGAAGGCATCGCCCTCTCCCTCGCCCACCTCGGCCGCGACCTCGACGAAGCACGCCGACTCATGGAGACGCAGCTCGCGCAGTACCCCCAGATCCAGGAGTTCCAATCGCTCGCCCTCGCCTGGATCCTGCTCCGCTCCGGCGACCGTGACACCGCCCTCCGCCTCTACCGAGACAACGTCGAGCTCCTCGAGACCCGCTTCCGCGACGACTACACCGACCCCGACCCCCTCCTCTCCGAGACCCTCTACCTCTATTCAGAGTTGGCGAAGGCCAACGGCGAGGACGCCCGGGCGAGCGAGCTCGCGAGGCAGGCGGAAACGTGGGGCTGGCGGGCGTGAGCTCGTCACCTGCCGACGCACGTTAAGCATCTCTGGAGATGCTTAAGCATCAGTTTCAGGTCGTTGAGCATGTCTTGGGGATGGTTAAGCATCTCGCGGAGGTCGTTAAGCATCTCTCCGAGATGGTTAAGCATCTCTTAGAGGTCGTTAAGCATCTCCCAGGAATGGTTAAGCATCTCCTTGGGTGTGGTTAAGCATCTCAAATCGATGCTTAAGCATGTCCGCGAGATGCTTAACGATCTCCGAGAGATGCTTAACGATCTCTGAGAGGTGCTAACGACCTCGGGGAGATGCTTAACGATCTCGGGGAGATGCTTAACCATTCGCAAGAGATGCTTAACGACCTCCGCGAGATCCTTGATGTGCTGCAGAAGACCAGCGAACGGTATTCGTCTCAGCCGCTGCTCTTGCGGTACACGTCTTTGCGGTTCGCGATCTTGATGACGGTCACGATCAGGACCGCATCCTGAATCTCGTACAGGATCCGGAAGTCGCCCTGCCTGATCCGATACTTTTCGCTCGTACCCGACAGCTTCTCGACTCCAGGTGGTCGCGGATCATCTACCAGGGCGAGTATCCGTCGCGTGATGCGCTCGCGATCCTTCTTGCCCGCAATCGACTCCAGCTCCTTGGCAGCTGACTTCTTGATGACGAGCTTATAGCTTGCCACTGCGCTTCAGCCTCGACACGACTTCATCGAAACTGACGCTCGGCTCGCGTCGTCGTTTCTCGAAGGCTTCCAGATCCGCTGCATCCTCAGAGAGCGTCTGGCGCACCGCTTCGTTGACTACGTCGGACATCGACCGTTCGGTCGTAGCCGCTTTCTGGCGCAACGCGCGGTGAATCTCGGGATCGAAGTAAATCGTGGAGCGTTTCGGGGTCGCCATGACGTTCATTTTACGCCCAACAGGCTGCACGCCACTCGCGTGGCGTGCAGCCCGCCACCCATCGCCCGCTTACAGCGACGGACGGTACGTCGAGGCCATGCTCACCATCCGGTTGGCCTGGCCGGACGAGAAGGTGTACATGCAGGAGTCGAAGCTGTAGTCCATGAAGTTGATGATCGGGTCGACGCCGGCATAGCTGCAGGTGTCGCGGCCGGTCGGGCAGCCCGAGGCGGGGGAGTATTCGGCGGCGGTGTCGGAGACGTAGTCGCCGCTGGTGGTGTTGTTGCCGGTGCCGCAGCCGCCCTGGAACGTGTGGTACAGGCCCAGCCAGTGACCGACTTCGTGCACGCCGGTGTCGCCGAGGTTGTAGTTCGTGGCGCTGCCGCCGTTGACGGACGAGTGCAGGATCACGACGCCGTCCATCTTCTTGTTGCCGGCGACATTCCACGGGAACGTGGCCCAGCCGAGGGTGCCGCCGCTCGGATTCGCGGTGTAGAAGTTCAGGACGTAGCTCGGGTTGTTCGCCGCGATGTTCGTAAAGTACGTCTTCGCGTTCACCTCGGCCGTGGTCCCGAGATTCATGCCATACCAGGTGCTGTTGTTGGTGCGGTCCGTCGTGCCGCGCACGAACGTGAAGCCGCGGCCGCTGTACGCCGCGTTCAGCGTGGCGATCTGCGAATTGAGGCGCGTGTCGGAGACGTCGCCCGCGCCGGTCGAGCTGCGGATGACGTGGAAGTTGACGGTGATCGAGACCGGGTTGGTGATCGACTCGGTGCCGACGCGCGGGCTCGCCATCATCTCGTCGATGAAGCGCTGCTCGATCGCTTCCGCTTGAATGGGATCCGGGTGCTGCGTCTGGCAGCGCAGCCCGGCATTCGCAAACGCCTCAGGGCTCACCCATTCCTGACCACCGATCTCGAACGGCTGATCCTGACGGATCTGCAGCCGCTGCTGCTCCTGCGCATTCACGACACCCACTGCCAGCACCAGGGAAAGAGCCAGAGTCCAACGCTTCATATTCTTCCTTCTCCTTATCGCTTTCGCGTGGGCGGTAGCTAGAGCGAACTCGGTGCCGCACGAAATCGAACGAAGAATCAACGACTTAGCTGATGTGCGCGGCCAAAGCGGGTCAAAGACGCAACCACGTCCATGCGGAAGGGTGGATCAAAATCACTCCGGTGGGTCAACGCGCGAGCCGGTGGAACTCGCCGCGGACGCGTTGCATGGCAATCGGAGCGGCGCAGGGATGCACGCGATTGGTCAAAAGGACAAAAATTCGCTCCCCGTCCGCCCAGACTGACGTGCCGGTGAAGCCCATGTGACCGAAGGACCGCGGCGACAGCCCCGGTCCGTTCAGTTGCCACCCCAGGCCGCGTCCGGGTGCCTGCTCGCGCTGCGACTCCTCGACGAGCTCGCGCGGCACCAGCTCCCCTCGCACGAATCCCTGCACGATGCGGAAGACGTCTCGCGCCGTCGCGAACAGCCCCGCGTTCCCTGCCGTACCGCCGGCGTGAAACGAGTTGCCGTCGTTCGCATCGCCCCACATCAGCCCCTCCCGGAAGCCGGTGAAGGCGATCGAGCGCGTCGCGCACATCCCGTACTCGAAGCGCTGTCCCCATTCCGTGGCCGCGATGCGCGGCTTCAACGTCGCGGGAGGATTGAAATACGAATCGCGCAACCCGAGCGGCTCGAAGATCCGCGTCCGGGCCGCCTCCCGGTAATCGCCGAGCAACTCCTGCAGCGCGTAATAGAGAAGGATGAAGTTGAGGTCCGAGTAGACGACCTGCTCGCCGCGCGCACGCTCGCGCCCCCGCTCCTCGATCGCGGCCAGGTAGTCGCCGAGCGCATACAGCGGCAGCCACGGCCGGAGGCCCGAGCTGTGCGACAGGAGCTCGCGGTAGGTGAAGCCGCGGTACTCGTCGTCGAGCGCGATCTTCCCCTCCGCCACCGCCTGCAGCACGAGGATGGTCGTGACCAGCACCTTGGTGGTCGACGCGCAGTCGTAGATCGTGTCCACCGTGGCCGGGATCCGCAGCGGCACGGCGACGGCGTTTCCGAGGGCGTCTTCCTCCTCGATCCCCTCCAGGGTCCCGACCGCCCACGCCGCGCCGGGGAAGGAGCCGAGATCGCTTTCGTGTTGCAGGAAATCGCGCGGCGTCATGCGGCGCGGAGTTTAGTGCACAGGAACCGCTGCGCGCCCTCTCTGTCAACGTGTGCTCGGCCCCCTTCCCTGCTACGATCCGCGCGAAATCGGCTTCACCCCTAAAACAAAATGTTCCGTCTCGAACAGCTCGACATCCATGGCTTCAAGTCGTTTTACGACCCTGCCAAGCTCACCTTCCCCGCGCCGCTGACGGCGGTCGTCGGCCCGAACGGCTGCGGCAAATCGAACATCTGCGACGCCCTGATCTGGGTGCTCGGTGAGAACCGCGCCTCCCACATCCGCGGCGAGACGATGGAAGACGTCATCTTCCAGGGGTCGGCGCGCCGCCGCGCCCTCTCCATGGGCGAGGTCACGCTCACCCTCGGCGCGATGAACGGCGACAGCGACCATCCGGTCGCCGACGACGGCAAGATCGTGATCAACCGCCGCGTCTTCCGCGACGGGCAGTCGGAGTTCCGCCTCAACGGCAAGCGGGTCCGGATGAAGGACATCTCCGACATCCTGATGGACACCGGCCTCGGCATCCGCAACTACAGCGTGATGGAGCAGGGGAAGATCGACCTGATCCTCTCCAACAAACCGCAGGACCGCCGCCGCCTGATCGAAGAAGCGGCAGGCATCACCAAGTACAAGACCAAGCGCCGCGCCGCGGAGCTGAAGCTGGAAGAGACGCAGCAGAACCTGCTGCGCATCGACGACACGCTCTCCGAGGTCACGCGCAACCTGAACTCGCTCAAGCGGCAGGCGTCGAAAGCGCGCCGCCACAAGGAGCTCGCGGACCAGCTGTCGCTCGCGAAGCGGTCGCTGTACAAGGGCCGCATCCTCGCGGCGCAGATCGAGGAAGAGACCGCGAACGCCGGCCTCGCCGATTCGCAGGTGCGCGAGAGCGAGATCGCCGCGCAGCTCGCCGCCGACGAGGCGGAGCTGGCAGAAACGCGCACCGTACACATCGAGCGGGCGCAGCACGCCTCGCGCGTGCGTGAGGAGATCGCCGGCCTGACCGGCGAAGTGGAGCGCCTCCGCTCGTTCCTCCAGCAGTCCGAGACCAACCTCGGCGATCTCGTGCAGCGCATCGACAATGCGCGCGGCCAGATCTCCACGCTCGAGCAGGAAGGCAGCGAACAGCAGGCCGGGCTGGACGAGAAGACGCAGCAGCTCGAAGCCGCACGCGCGGAGCGCAACCGCCTCCGCGAGAGCGCGGACGAGGTCGAGCGCGACCGGCAGGAGAAAGGCGACGCCGTGCGCCGCCACGAAAAGGCGCTCGCCGAATCGCGCGAAACCCTGATGCGCACCATCGGCAAGATCTCCGAGGCGCGCAACCAGGTGCACCAGATCGAGATCGCGGTCGAAAAGTGCGAGTTCTACCTGACCAAGCTCACCGAGAGCGCGCGCAAGGCGGCCGAAAGCCGCGACGGCGCACGCACGCAGATGTACGAGTGGGAACAGTCGGTCCGCGACGCGGAGCAGAACCTCGTCGTCTCGCAGCAGACCGCGCGCGACGCGGTCATCCGCCGCGACGAGCTCGCGGCGAAGCGTGAAGCGGGACGCGAGTCGCTCGCTTCCGCTCGGGACACCATCTCGCAGACGACCTACAAGGTCGACTCGCTGCGCTCGCTGCTCGCCTCCCTGGAAGCGCAGGACGAGAACGTCCGCCGCGCGATCATGGAGTTGATCCCGAACGCCGTCGCGGCAGCCGAATCGGTGCGCGCGGCGGAAGGATTCGAAGCGGCGCTCGACAACCTGCTGCGCGAAGTGTCGAAGGCGATCGTCGTCGACTCGACCGCAACGGCCGACGAAGCGATTCGCCGTTTGCGCGAGCGCGGCGCGGGCCGCGGCGCGTTCATCACTCTCGACTTCTCCCCGACCGGCGAAGGCTCGCGGCGCGGTGACGCGGCGCAGTCGGTCCTCGGCGACGGCGCGGTGGCCGACGCGGTGCGTCACGCCATCCCCGAAGCCTACATCGTCGAGACGCTAACCGAGGCGTTCGAACGCGCGAAAGAGCGCCCGAACGCGACGTTCGTCACGTTCGAAGGAGACATCGTGCGCGGCCCGCTCGTGGTCGGCGGCAAGACCGAAGGGGCGACGCCCGGCGTCTTCTCGATCAAGCGCGAGATCGCCGATCTCGTGGCGCTGCTCGGTTCCGAGGAGTCGCGCCTGAGCGGCATCTCCGCGGAGCTGCAGGCGCTCGAGGAAGAGCTGCGCGCCGCGGACGACGCGCGGATCATCGCCGAGGAGCGCGCGCGCACCGCCGAGCAGGAGTTGCGCGAGAAGAAGAACCAGCGCGAGCGCGCCGGCCAGGAGCTGCAGCGTTACGAGAAGGACCTCGCGGTCGCCTCGGAAGAGCAGACCCTGTACATCGAGGAGAAGGACCAGCTGCTCGCGCGCAAGGCTGCGGCCATCGGCGAAGTCGAAGGGCTGCAGGCGCGGGAGGCGGAGCTGCACGAGCAGATCCGCACGCACGAGGAGCAGCTCGGCGAAGCGCGCGCGGCCTTCGAGCAGATCACGGAAGTCGCCGCCAAGGCGCGCGTCGAAGTCGAGACCGCGACCGGCAACATGAACGCCATCCAGCGCGAGCACGAGAACCTCTCGCGCATCGTGGTCTCCCTCGGGTCGCGCGCCACGCAGTTGCAGCAGGAGATCGAGAACCTCATCCGCCGCCAGGGCGATACCGGCGTGGCGGTCGAGAACTCCCGCACGCAGCTCGAGCAGTCGCTCGCCAAGCTGCACGAAGTGTCGGAGACCCGGATCTCGCTCGAAGCGGAAGCGGCCGACCTGACCGCGCGCGTGCAGGAGCTGGAAGCGCGTGCGCTTTCGTCACGCGAAACGTGGAACGCGGCCAAGAACTCGCTCTTCGAATCGGAGCGCCGTGTCGACCGCGCCAAGTCGGCCTTCGACCTGCTCCGCGAGCAGATCTCGCTCGACCTGCACGCGGGCATCGACGCGCTGGCCGACGTCGAGCCGCCGGCGGATGACGAGTCGCGCACGACGCTGGAGTCCGAGGTCGCGAAGCTGAGCGACCAGATCGAGAAGATCGGCCCGGTGAACGTGCTGGCCATCGACGAGCATCAGGAGCTCGAGACGCGCGAGTCGTTCCTGCGCACGCAGAGGGACGATCTCGTGCAGTCGATCGAAGCGCTGCGCCAGACCATCCGCAAGATCAACCTCACCTCGCGCGAGCTGTTCCGCGAGGCGTTCAACCAGGTGAACGAGTCGTTCACGACCATCTTCACGTCGCTCTTCGGCGGCGGCACCGCGCGCATGCAGCTCCTCGACGAGGAAGACGTCCTCGAGAGCGGCATCGAGCTGGTGGCCCAGCCGCCCGGCAAGAAGAACCAGTCGATCGCGCTGCTCTCCGGCGGCGAGCGCGCCCTGACGGCGATCGCGCTGCTGTTCGCGATCTTCCGCTACAAGCCGAGCCCCTTCTGCATCCTCGACGAGGTCGACGCGCCGCTGGACGAGGTGAACACGGAGCGCTTCGTGCGCTTGGTGCGGGACATGTCGCGCGACACGCAGTTCATCGTGATCACGCACTCCCGCCGCACGATGGAAGCAGCGGACGTGCTCTACGGCGTGACGATGGAAGAGGCGGGCTGCTCGCGCCTCGTATCGGTGAACTTCTCCGAGTTCGAGTAAGGGCTACTTCCCGATCATCGGGACCACGACGACATCGCCGTTCGGGTGCGTAATCAGGCGCCAGACGGCGGTGTCGCTCATCTCCGCCAGCTTCGACTCCGCCCCGCACTTGCGGCACGGACCCGTCGCCGGCTCCGCGCCCAGCGGCACAAAGTGAAACCGCTCTTTCCGGCACGAGTCACACAGCTCGCGCAACACGTCATAGTTGATGAGTGATAGTCGCTGCATCTCCACACCTCTTCTCGGGAACCGCCGCGGATTCTAGGCGGGATCGGGGCGGGCGGGTGTGAGGGGGATCACGCCTACTGAATCAGAGAAGCTTCCCCGGTGCGAGCTCAGCCCATCTTGCAAGGAGCTTGGGCACGAGAGGCTCGATGTCGGTGATGTCGTTGCTTCGGGCACGCAGGAGCACGAACGCGATCGCGTAATCAGAAAGACGCCGTTGATGCTGAATGCTTTTGTCGGTCGTGATGAACACGTCGAACCCGGCGCGGCACACATTCATCGAGCAGAATGCGCAACCAGCAGTTCCTTCGCTTCCTCCAAGGCGGCGATCGCCTGCTCCCGTGAAACGGTAGGGAAGTCCTCCAGGAAGTCGGCTAACGGATGACCGCCTTCGAGGTAGTCGAGCAGAGCCTGGAGAGGAACGCGTGTCCCGATAAATACCGGGGTGCCACCGAGGATCTCCGCGTCGCTGTGAATCACTGGCATGAGACGTAGTTTACGGCGGCTCCTGTCAATCCACCAACCCAACGTGCCAACGGTTTGGAGTGCGGCGACCGCAGTCGCCGCTTTTACCTGACCCGCCGGCAGCCAAAGCGGTGACTGCGGGAGGGTGTGTCAAAACCCAAATTCGCGAAATTCAAGTGGGCGAAACGCTGCGTTACACGATGTTTTTTACACTCGCAGTGGTCAATGCCATCAATTTACGCCGGCTTATTCACCCTGCAGTGGATGCGCGAACCACGTGCCAATAGTTTTGAGACAGCCTCCTGCGGTCACCGCACTCCAA
>Ga0190270_10000032_pt1 | contig 89672 bp, 81 predicted proteins | sample Popmic320T_FD_133748 | JGI IMG/M metagenome (GOLD analysis project Ga0190270, IMG submission 133748) | Populus adjacent soil microbial communities from riparian zone of Weber River, Utah, USA - 320 T | ecosystem: Environmental > Terrestrial > Soil > Riparian zone | place: USA: Utah | collected...
AGCCGACCTGAAAGCCCGCCTTCAAAAGGTGGGCTTTCGGAGTTCAATGACAATTGGGCCGCTCACTTCGGGTCAACGGCCTGTTTGGGTTTTACCTCCGTCGCAGGTTTTCCGGACCCTGTATCAAGATTTACGGCTGACGGGTATCCCTTGCCCTCGAGCGCAGCCAAATCAATCACAACCTCTTTCTGATTCTTGCCAATGGGCTTTCGTTTCGCCGCCACAGCTTGCTTCTTATCTGCAGCTTTGTCTGCTGTCTTTGCCGGCGCTTCGGGCGACGGGGATGCCTGGGACCTGGCAACATCCTTCTGCGGATGACGCGACATGGCATTAAGAGTGTCGAGAATTTGCGTGCGTTCCTCGGCGTTCAAATCTTCCAACTTCACGCCGTTGGCTTCGAGCACAGCACGCAAATTAGCTTCAGTGTTTGTATCCAGATCGTAGACGTCGCGATAGATTTTTAGTTTACCGTCTTCCACTACAATGGTTTCGTAGCGCAATTCGACCGGGACGGCCTGGTTCAACTTAACTACCTGCGTTTTTGTTTTGTCCTTGAAGTAGCCCTGTAACGCCTGGTCGGTTATTTCACCGCCGGCGACCTGGGCCAGAAGTCTGGAGAAGTCCTGGACCTGCGGACTCGTTAGACCAACGCAGCCATGGGATGCAAAGGTACCCAGCTTCGCTGGTGATTTACCACCGTGAATAAGCGATGGCAGGCCAATGGGAATCTTGATTGGACCGAGCGGATTCAATTTGCTGCCAGCCGCCACCTTCTCGCCGACGGCGACGCCCTTCATCTTGTCTACCCAGGGTTCGTCGGGCGGCGTCCAGGTGGGGTTGAAGATAATTGTCTGTGCCTTACGCAATCCTGTCGGCAGTGGGAACTCCGGATAGCCGATGCCGATCTTGTATGACTTAACTAGCTCACCCTGGCGGAAAACGTCCATGCGATAAGCCGGAATATTAACGACTACTCGTGTGTCCTTGGGAACCGCATTCGGACCCCCGAGCGCTGCATCCTGCGACGAAGCGGTCGCATTAGCTTCAGTTGCCTCGCCCCCCTTTACCCAATACTCGCCTACCAAGGCAAACAGGGCATCAGCTTTTTGTTCACCAACTACGTCGCGAATCGCCTCGCTGGCGTGACGACGGGCTTCCTCAGCCGGGCTTTCCAGGTCTGAGCTTCGATCTTCCACATTTGACTGACGCAGCTTCGCCACTTCATCGGCCGCTATTTTTTGCAATTGGGTTACCTGCGCGTCGGTCAGCTCAATCTGCGTCTTTAGTTTCGACTTGAACGCCTCATCCGAAAACAGCGCGTCCAACACCGGCAACGTCACAGGGACGCGGCTGCTGACGGCGGTTGGGCTCGCTGAGGGCGATGCCGACGGCGATGGACCAGGAGTCGGCGACGTATTGGTATTGGTTGCAGGATCGCAACCAGCGGCGAATAGAAGCGAGATCGCGATGAGAATTAGTGCAGTCGTATTTATCAGATTTCTTCGTATAGCAGTCATGTTTTGCCTCGTTCCAGTAAGATTGAAAAGCGAGCTGATAGTCGCTTGCCTCTAGATTTCCAGCAATGGGTGTACCCACGTCGTTTAGCGGGGCTGGCCCACACAAGCTGCACTGAAACCCTCGCTTTCGTCAGTGAGGCTTGCACGATAAGCGGACGGAGGTAGGACAGAAATTACTCCTTGGAGTGCTGCGCCTGGCCGCAGCACTCCAAAGACGGGCTACTTCCCCAGCAGCGGGTATGGATTAATGTTGGTTCCCTCCGAATAGCGCTTTGGATCAGCGAGGGCGGCGATTGAAAAGTGCAGGTGATAGTTTCCGGCGCCCGCGTTTCCAGTGTCGCCTACATACGCAATCACCTCTCCCTGCCGCACATACTTTCCTGCGGTGATTCCATCGGCATAACGCTGAAGATGGGCGTAGTAGAAGACGAGCTTCTTATCGGGGCTCAGCTGATAGATAGTTGTGCCGCCACGTTCGCTTTGAAAGAGTTTGACGATTTCTCCCTCAGTGGCAGCTAATACAGGTGTTCCGGCCGGCGCCTGAATATCAATAGCGTCATGCGACCGCCCCTCCGAACGGGCATCGGTAAATGTGTCCAATAGTTGTTCAGGTTTGACGCCGGCAACAGGAATGATCAGGTTGAGTTTGCCGATGAAAGTGGTCGACGGTGCCGCATCTCCACCTGTCTGGCTCGGTGAGAGCCCCGGCTCAGCTTGGGGAATGTCTGCCGGAGATGGCGTTGCCGATGTGACCAGTGGATTTATCGTTGGTGAGATCGCAGGCGTTGGGGTCGCAGACGCTGGGGGTGCCACCTCGTTAATTGTCGTTACGGGCGTAACAGTGGACTGCCTGTTTCTGGCCCAAAGAAATAAGCCAAGCGCTCCCAGCGTTACGATTGCGATTAACAGAACTCGTATCCGGGCTTTCGCTGTTGCTCCAAGCGCCACGAGACTACCTCTGAATGCCCAGCGGCAAGAGCGGCCGGGGCGCTGTGCCGCCAAAAAACCAGCTGGCGCCCACGCGCAGCCGATGATGCCAGGTGGGCAGCCTGGAAGTGTAAAGGGCAAAGCGTGCCTGGCGGGCGAGTGGACCACCAAAAGCTTTTCCACCCGCCAGTACTGCGGCGCGTTCTGTGCCCAGACTGACAGCTTCGCCTAACTCTTCGAAGTGTTTCGTTTTGAGTTCATCACCTGCTAAAAACGCCTTCACATTGTCAGCAGCGAGTCCGGCTTCCTGAAATGCGAGTTGCGCGGTGCCGGCGAGGGTGGGGGTGGCGTCGGGATAGAAAGCAATGTCGCCTAACCCGAACACGTTGCGATGCCGGCGCGTCTGAAGCGTAGGCTCCACCAGTATCAGTCCGCGTTCGTTTTTATCGAGGTCTAACTTTTCCACCACCGGGCCGACGCGTACACCTCCGGTCCACACGACCGCCGCTGCTTCTATCTCCGTCTGATGACCATTGTGTTCAATCGTGAAGCCATTTGGGGTAACTCTCACGACGCGCGTAAGTGTGTGCACCTCCACATGTGATTGCCGCAACGCATCCTCGACGTATTCGCGCATCTCATTGCCCATTCCCGGCACAACCCGGTCACCCATCTCAACGACCAGGACACGGGGCTCGCCAGGGAGTGCGCGTCGTTTGAAGGCATCGAGCAGTAAGTCAGCCATTTTGGTCGAAAGCTCAACACCGCTGGCGCCGGCGCCAACGACCCCGAACGTCAATGCGCGCTGTACATCCTGGGGCGGCAGATCAGGCGGCACATGGTCCAGTGCGTCGATCATTCTTTGGCGCAACTGATCAGCGTGAGCAATCTTGCGAAAAGGGATGGAATTCTCAGCGGCTCCTGGAACACCGGCGTAGTTTGTAACGCCGCCGACCGCCACTACCAGAACATCGTATGTCAGGGTATTGGTTCCATTCTCAAATTTGATTGACCTGGCACCGAGATCAATTTCGCTTACCCTATCCTGGATCAGGTTCACGTCTTCTTCGAGAAGCTCCGTGTACTTTGGCGCGATATGCCAATCCTCAACCTCGCCGCTCAGATACTCGTAAAGCATCGGGGTGAACAGAAAATGATCCGCGTCGCTGATGAGCGTAACTTTGCCGGTTCCCGCCAGGTCGAGGGCGGTAAACAGGCCGGCAAAGCCCCCGCCAACGATTACAATGTGCGCGTCTTTGTTTGTCATTGGGTTCGCCGCCGATGGTATCAGACCTGCAGTACAGGGCCGAGTGCATGTGCAGGCTTTGGAAACTGGATTGTCTTTGCCCCAACGGGGCTACGTCTTACAACCCAGGGTTGCCGGGCCTGACGGCTACCCTGGGAAGAGTGGGGAGGATAGTTTTCAACCGCAACGCGGTTGTGCTCGGGTGATAACAGGCGCAACCGCTTTGCGGTTGAGGAGCTAATCGCTCGCGTTTCCCCAGGGTAGCCGTCAAAGCCCGGCAACCCTGGGCTGTAAGACGTAGCCCCGGTTGGGGCAAATGACAAGGAAAAATAGCTTAGTTCCTCAGATGCAGCGGTCGGTTCTGTTACGAATACCCCCCAAGCGCCTCCGCTGGACACTCCCCAAGGTGCGTGTTAAGTTACCCCGACACTTAATCTTAGCGGTTGCCGTCAGTTGACGGGTCTTCTGCTCTCGAGGAGGATCATCTAAAGCAGTGCCCTTAGCAAAAGAAACGAAAGCACAGATTGTTACCGATTTCCGCAGCCATGATGCGGATACAGGTTCGCCACAGGTTCAGGTGGCTTTACTCAGCAAACGAATCAACGAGCTTACAGAACACTTCAAGACCCACAAGAAAGACAACCACTCGCGGCGCGGCCTGCTTAAGATGGTCTCGCAGCGAAGAAGTCTATTGGATTACTTGAAGCGCACGGATATTGAGCGTTATCACGAAGTAGTGACCCGTTTGGGCCTGCGACGTTAGAAGCCCAAGCGACCTTAAGAACGAGAGAACTTCGAATCTCAAATTTCAGAAAGCCCGCGTCTATCGAAGAGTTTGCTGCGGATGCCGAACGTGACGGCGATACTCCCCGGCAAGCAGGCGCGTTCGGCCTTAGCGTAACGCAAAAAAGGCGGCATGAGCTCACGGTTATGAGCCTCGTGCCGCCTTTTTTGATGTTACACCTCCGAAACCCCTTAACGCTTCACGTAGCGTCAGTATGAAAACAACAAAAGCGAGGCGCACGAGACGCTCGCGACCTGAGTAGTTTCAGGCAATTGTCCGAAGGAGATAAACAAGATGACAGTAAAGAAATATCTTAAAGAATCAATCAAACTGGGCGACAAGGATTTGACCGTCGAAACCGGCCGGGTCGCCAAGCAAGCGGATGGATCCGTGATTATCAGTTATGGTGACACGATGTTGCTGGTGGCTGCCGTGGGAGCCCCGACAACCCGCGAAGGAATCGATTTCTTTCCACTGACCGTGGAGTATCGCGAAGCGAATTACGCAGCCGGCCGAATTCCGGGTAACTACTTCCGGCGCGAAGGACGGCCTACCGAAAAGGAAACACTCACCAGCCGGATGATCGACCGTCCCTGCCGTCCACTATTTGCCGAAGGTTATCGCAACGAAACACAGGTAATCGCCAGCGTCATTTCAGCAGACCCCGACAATAATCCGGACGTTATTGCAATCACGGGAGCGTCGTGTGCGCTTTACCTTTCGGATATTCCGTTCATGAATCCGATCGCGGGCGTGCGCATCGGGCTAATAGAAGGTCGTTATATCGTTAATCCAACCTACGATGAAGTGCGTGAGTCGCGACTGAATCTGATCGTTGCCGGTACGGAAGAAGCGATCGTGATGGTTGAAGCCGGCGCCTCCGAAGTGTCGGAAGAAATCATGCTCGAGGCCCTGATGTTGGCCCACAAGGAAATCAACCGCCTGTGCCGTTGGCAGAAAGAGCTTTACAAAGCCCTCGACATCCAGAAGCGTCCAGTAGAGCCGCCTCTACTTAATCAGGAGATGCTCGGAGAAGTTCAGCGAAACTATGCTGATCGTCTGCGAGCAGCGCTGGACACCACGGCTCAGGAAAAACGAGACAGCTACGCCGGCGTAGATGCTCTCAAGAAAGAGGTCGTGGAAGGTTATCCGGAAGATGAACCTGAAAAACGCCAGATGGCGAAAAAGGTTTTCGATCATCTGAAGGAAACCATATTCCGTGACGACATCCTCAATAACCGGCGTCGCCCGGATGGCCGTCGTTTCTCCGAGATACGTCCCATCAGCTGCGAAGTTGGTTGGCTGCCTCGCGTTCATGGCTCCGCGCTTTTCACTCGCGGCGAGACCCAGGCCATCGTCACTACGACCCTCGGCACCAAGGAAGACGAGCAGTTCATGGATGACCTGGAAAAGGGTGAAGTGAAGCGACGCTTCCTGCTTCACTACAATTTCCCACATTACTCGGTGGGAGAAGTGGGGCGATTCGGTTCTTCAAGTCGCCGTGAGATTGGACACGGGGTGCTGGCGCGACGAGCGCTCGAGCCTGTGCTGCCAGATGAATCGGTATTCCCATACACGCTGCGAATTGTTTCCGACATCACTGAGTCAAACGGCTCGTCGTCGATGGCTAGTGTCTGCGGCGGCACCCTCTCGCTAATGGATGCGGGCGTTCCTTTGAAAGCGCCGGTCGCCGGCGTGGCAATGGGACTTGTGATGGAAGGTAACAAGTATGCGATTTTGACGGACATCGCAGGTGCAGAAGATCACTATGGCGACATGGACTTCAAAGTGACCGGCACCAACGACGGCATTACCGCCCTTCAGATGGACATCAAAATAGCGGGCATCAATGCCCAGATCATGGCGGAAGCGCTCGAGCAGGCAAGAAAAGGTCGTTTGTATATCCTGAACGTGATGCAGCAAGCCATTGCAGAGCCGCGCCAGGATATTTCGGCCCACGCTCCGCGCATCATCCAAATCAAAATCAATCCCGACAAGATTCGCGACGTCATTGGACCAGGCGGCAAGATGATTCGTGCTCTTGTGGAAGAGACGGGTGCGAAGATTGACGTTTCCGACGACGGCACAATTTCAATCGCCACCGCCAGCGGTGAAGCTGCCGAAGCTGCGGTAGCCCGGATTCGCGGTATTACTGCGGAAGCCGAAGTGGGCCAAGCTTACCTGGGAACGGTTTCGCGCATCGTTGACTTCGGTGCGTTTGTTGAAATATTTCCAGGAACGGACGGGCTACTTCACATCTCGGAAATTGCAGACCGGCGTGTGAAGGATGTCCGCGACGAATTGAAGGAAGGCCAACAGATCATGGTCAAGTGCATCGGCAAAGAAGGAAACAAGATTAAACTTTCCCGTAAGGCGGTGTTACGCGACGAAGATCGAAAAGCAGAAGCCGCGAGTGCCGGCGAAGTCGACTAGGTCAGTCACCAGCTCGATTAGTGAAGGGAGGTTTGCCATTTGCAAACCTCCCTTTTTATTCAGGTTAAACACTACCGTCCCTCGCCTTGAAACTGGAATCCTTTCTTCATTAACCATCTTTTCCTATCAACCAGCGATACCGCCCCCGGCGATTCAGGCCTAACGCGACAACTTTGGGCCATCTACGCTGCGTTCAACAAGTTTAACAACGAAACTTTCCCCATTAGTACTTTTGGGAAAGAACGAGGAGGAATTTCAACTGATGATGAGTCGAGCTTTTCGTCCAACTGCCGCGATCCTCAGCATCTTGCTTTTGACCGGTGTCCCAACTCATGCGGCGCCGGTGGTAATTAGCGAGGTGATCCAGGTCATGGGCAGCTACCAAAATCCTCCAGAGCTACGGCTCCGCAGTATTTCCCAAAGTACGAGTGCGGCAGTAGAAGGTGAAGGACCGTCGCCTGTTGCTTCGGCCGCGCAAGAGTCGGCAGCGGGAGATGTTGTTGAGATAGCTGATGGCACCACAGTCGATGTCTCAACCGGCGATACGCTTCTATCGGGTGTGGCAGTGAGTATGGAACCGCAAGCCGGTGTCGATGTTGTTGACCAGGGAGAAGTCGAAGGTACAATCTGTGACTGCGGTGAGATCACGGTACCGGGCGGCGGGTTTCCGAAATGGCCTCTGCTGTTTCTGGCAGCCATACCGTTCTTCTTCATCCACGGTTGTGACGATTGCGATATACCTCCGCCGACAACCACACCAACTCCGCCGGACGAAGTGATTCCCGAGCCTGCCTCGCTGCTCCTGTTTGGAACCGGCCTGGCTGCTTTCGGTGCGCGCTTGCGTAAACGCCGATCCAAAGTGGCTCCGCAGATTGAGACTACGGAGGAGGGCTAATCAAAATGTCGACAGCAACCTTAAAAAACCGTTACACAAAGCTCGGACTGGTAGCCCTGGTGGCACTGACATTTTGCATGGTCCACCCATCGTCAACCGCCTACGCGAAAAAGCGAAAGCTGGCGAAGTATGGAACAATCAAAATTTTGACCACTCCTGGCGGTTTACCGATCGAAGTTGACGGCAAACCCGAAGGGATAACCAGCACCGACTATCGCGAGTTTGATCGCGACCCGGGCGTGCACACCATCGTCATCACACTTCCAAACGGCCAGCGTTGGACGCGCGAGATCGACCTTGAAGCCGGACGTATCAAATGCGTGGCCCTCAATTACAGAGCTGCGCCGCCTGTAGTCAAGTCTCCTTGTCCCTATCCCGTAAACATCTCCGCCCCTACTCAGGTAAACGAGGGCGAAGTGATCACGTACACGGCTGACGTTGCCTATAACGGCACGGCTGCTCTTAATTACACATGGACGGTGAGCCCGGCCAACGCCAGGTTGCTAAGCGGCGCGGGCACCCCAACAATTACAGTGGATTCGACAGGCCTTGCCGGCCAACGCATCACGGCTACTTTGGTAGTTGACGATGGCTCAGGCGACTCAGCTTGCCGTCAGGTGAGTGAGGCGTCGACGTTTGTTCCGCCAACGCCTCCTCGCGAGAATCCTTCGCGACAATTTGACGTCTGCTGCAGTTGTTCGTTTGACGATCAGAAAGCGCGTTTGGACAACCTCGCCGTCGAATTGCAAAACGATCCCGCGACTACAACCTACGTAATTGCGTACGGTGGTCGCAGAAGCCGAATGGGCCAGGCCGACTTGCTGGGCACGCGCGCACGCGATTACCTGGTAACGCAGCGCGGCATCGATTCTTCGAGAATCATTGTTCTCAATGGCGGCTTTAAAGAGGAAGATTGTGTCGAGTTGTGGATAGTGCCGAGTGGCGCCACACCGCCACAGCCGACGCCGACAGTCTCAGCTGACGAAGTTCGTCCAGCTCCAGGAGCGGCGCCCCGACGCGGCCGTAGGCGTGGCAGAGGAGACGACTAAGAGCACGAGCTATAGCCTTCACTCGATTAAGGGAGACAGGATTCAATTCCTGTCTCCCTTTACTTTTCGCCCTTCATCCCAGCCCGTTTAAATAGGGCACTTGTGCCATTCGTCGTTCGCGGACAAGTCCGCATTCTAAACGAATCGTACAAACCGGCGAACAGGCCCGCTCTCTAAACAGTGCCCGCGAGCAGACTTCATTATCTTTGGGGCCTGCTAGATTGACCGTAGTTCATCCTTATGGAACAATCCCTCGCATCCCCCTGCAGTTAATCTAGACCAGACCGTGTCACAGGAGGCGTCGACTTATGGGAGATAATGGTGATGGTGGAGGAAGCACCGGCGTGGTGGCCGTCCTCGTGATCTTTGTGATTATTGTGCTGGTGGCCCTCTTTGCGTTTAGAGGCCGATTGTTTGGTGGCGGCGGCACGCAGAAGATAGACGTCAACGTGCAAACGCCTGCCAAGTAACTAGCCAACGACAGAGTTGTTAAGAACAGAGGAGCGCTCCGTGCTCCTCTTTTCAATTCAGGCAAAGCGAGCGCCTGCCTTATCGTCTTGCGCGCAACCAGCTTATTAGGAGTACTGTGCAGTTTGGCGCAGAGTTACAGAACCCAGCGCGGTAGCGCGGGAGGCAGCGATAGTTAAAGAGGTTTAAGTTATTCAGTGCTAAGTAGCCTAAGCCATCCCGCGCTACCGCGCTGGGTTCTGTATCGCTGGCCGGAATCAAACTGCATCAGTACCATCAGGCTCGCGTTTTTATTTTTCGCACTTTCCATTTACCATTCACGATTCACTTGCTTATGACTGCTCCTAATATCGAAACCATTGTCTCTCTCGCCAAGCGCCGGGGCTTTGTATATCCCTCCTCGGAAACCTACGGCGGGCTTGGCAGCGCCTGGGATTACGGTCCGATGGGCGTTGAATTGTGCAACAACGTCAAGCAGGCCTGGTGGCGCTGGATGGTTTATGAGCGCGACGACATCGAAGGGTTGGACTCGTCGATAATCCTGAACCGCCTGGTCTGGAAATACTCCGGACACGAAGACACGTTTAGCGATCCGCTGGTTGATTGTCGTGAATGTAATACGCGCCTTCGTGCAGACAAACTCGACAATGGAAAGTGTGCAAACTGCGGTTCCACAAATCTTACGGATCCACGACCGTTCAATCTGATGTTCCAGACGCACGTTGGCGCCACGGCTGAAGATGATCCGTCATCACTGGTCTACCTGCGTCCTGAAACGGCGCAAGGCATCTTTATCAACTTTTTGAACGTGCTGACCACAAGCCGCCGCAAACTTCCTTTCGGGGTGGCGCAGATTGGCAAATCATTTCGCAACGAAGTGACGCCCGGTAATTTCATTTTCCGCACACGCGAGTTTGAGCAGATGGAGATGGAATACTTTGTGCGGCCTGGCGAAGATGAGGCCGTGCACCAGGAGTGGATTGACCAGTGCTTCCAGTGGTTCACCACAATCGGATTATCCGCCGCGAACCTGCGGCTCTACGAGCAGCCAAAAGAAGAGTTGGCCCACTACGCCAAACGCACAGTAGATATTCAATATCGCTTCTTTCCGGAGCGCGAAGAAGATGAGCGACAGTGGGACGAGTTAATGGGCATCGCAAATCGCACCGATTTCGATCTCCGCACGCATTCGAAGAAACCCGAAGATGCGGAAGGCAAGCGAGTCAATCCTGATTCGACCGAAGATTTGTCGTATTTCGACGAAGCTGCCAAGGAACGCTTTTACCCATACGTGATCGAACCAGCCGCTGGTGTTAACCGGACTGTGTTAGCAGTTCTGATGGATGCCTACACGGAGAAGACAAACGACAAGGGTGAGATGCGTGTAATCTTGAAGTTGCATCCGTCATTGGCCCCGATTAAGGTGGCGGTTTTGCCTTTGGCGAAGAACAAACCCGAGATTGTTGCGATGGCCAGGTCGATCAAGCGCTCGCTTCAGCCGTCAATGCGTGCTGTTTACGACGACACCGGCGGCATCGGAAAACTCTATGCGCGTCAGGATGAGATTGGCACCCCGTTTTGTGTGACGGTAGACCATCAAACGCTTGAGGACGAAGCGGTGACTGTGCGCGATCGAGATACGTGGGAACAGGAACGCGTTAAGGTCGCGGAGCTGAAGGATTACTTGTTGAAGAGGTTGAATCCGTAGTCCGAAGGCTTGCCTGGAGTTTGCAGGAACTCAGAAATAGTTAGAGGTCGGGAAGGGTGGTTTACCCCCGCTCGTTGAATGCCACGACCCTGAGCGGGGGCATGCCCCTCTTCCCAACCTCTAACTATTCATAGTCGCCCAAGTGCCTTTCTTTGGACTTTGGACTAATCGAAGATGCCGGTAGTCAAAAAACAGAATCAGCAAACGGAGTCGCGGCTGTTGCTTGAAGGTGACGAGCCGGTCGAGTTGCCGCCCGCTTCGATCGAAGAGCGCAATGTGCTGGTCCAGTTTGCTCGGTATAAACCGTTCATCCCGGAGCTGATTGAGGAACTGCGTGACGGCACAATCGTCGAACCGGTGGCGGTGATGAATGACGGCTCCACTTTCGCAGTCCATGGTGACACCCGAACTTTCTGGGTCAAACTGTGGCACGCGGCCGGGACGGACCTCACGCAAATAGATCGTGTTCAGGTAATCAGTTGCATCCCTTCCACGCGAGGTATTCAGATTGTCGTTGAAGATTATGAGGGACACGATGCAAAAGATGATGAAGATTTCGAGGACACGGAAGACCCAAACAACGGAAATGACTACTAGCCGATTATGGGTACTGCATTGTCGCCGATCAGTTATAGAACCCAGCGCGGTAGCGCGGGATCCTTTAGGCTACCCAAAACTAACTACTTGAGCCTTTGTAATGCTGGCAGCCTCCAGCATCCCGCGCTACCGCGCTGGGTTCTGTAGTTGGCTGCTGGAAACCAAACTCCATCAGTACTGATTGTGACGATGCGGGACCAAAATGCTGGATAACACTGGACCAAAATGCTGGATAACCTCGGAAATTTAGAACGCACTCATTCCTGCGGCGGACTTCGCGCGGATAACGTGGGCCAGACGGTCACACTGATGGGCTGGGTCGCGCGCCGGCGCGACTTTGGCGAACTGTCATTTATTGACCTGCGTGACCGTGAAGGGATTACGCAAGTTGTCTTCAATTCCGAAGATGCACCCGAAGCCCACGCCAAAGCGAAGGAAGCGCGTGGAGAATTTGTGATCGCCCTGGTCGGGGACGTGGTCCTTCGTGATCAGGCTTCGAGGAACCCAAAGCTTCCGACCGGTGAAGTCGAAGTTCACGCGCGCGAGTTGTACATACTCAACGACGCGCGCACGCTGCCGTTTCAACTGGACGCTTCTAATGAGTCTCTGGCCAGCGAAGACCTGCGTTTGAAATATCGTTATCTGGATTTGCGCCGTCCTAAGCTTCAGGCAAATCTTCGCTTGCGCCATCGCGTGGTAGCAGAGATCAGGCGTTACATGGACGAGCAGACGTTCACGGAAATCGAAACTCCGATCCTGATCAAGTCCACGCCCGAAGGCGCGCGCGATTACATCGTCCCTTCGCGAATCCAGCCCGGAAAGTTTTTTGCGTTGCCGCAGTCGCCACAACTGTTCAAACAGATCTGCATGATTGCGGGCCTGGATAAATATTTTCAAATTGCACGCTGTTTTCGCGATGAAGACCTGCGCGCAGATCGCCAGCCGGAATTTACACAACTCGACGTTGAGTTGAGTTTTGCGACCACCGAGCAGGTGTATAAGCTTATCGAGGGACTGTTTCAGAGAGTCTTTCGCTTGATTGGTGTGGACTTGCCGGCGCCATTTCCAAGACTCAGTTACGCCGAGGTGATGGAGCGCTACGGTTCCGATAAACCGGATTTGCGTATTCCGGGGATGGAGTTAACGGACCTTTCCGAGATTCTCAAAGAAACGACGTTCGCACCTTACGCTGCAGCTCTGGCTGAAAAAGGAACGGTGAAGGGAATCGTTGTTCGCGGCGGTGGCGGGATGTCGCGCAAGAGCCTTGACGATCTTCAGGAGTTTGCCAAACGTTACGGAGCTTCGGCACTGGCCTGGATCAAACTCGGCGATGAATTGTCTTCGTCACTTCTAAAACCGCTGGGCCCGGATGTGGTCCAGCAGTTGGCCGACCGGGCCAAAGCGGAAAAGGGCGATGCGGTTCTGATTGTCGCCGGCAAAATCAAGACGGTAACCGCGAGCCTGGGCGCGCTGCGAAACGAAATTGCAAAGCGCGAAAAGCTTATCCCGGAGAACGTGTTTGCGCCACTATGGGTCACAGAGTTTCCGATGTTTGAATACCATGAGGACGATGACCGCTACTACCCCATGCACCATCCCTTCACGTCTCCCGTAGACGACGACATGCGGTTGCTCGAGCGTGCGGTCCAAAGCAACGAGACCGAGCTCTTTGGCGACATCAGGGCCAAAGCTTATGACGCTGTGATTAACGGCGTGGAAGTGGCCGGAGGTTCAATTCGAATTCACCGGCGCGACATTCAGGATCTCGCCTTCAAAGCCCTTGGAATGACGCCCGAAGTTGCTCGCGCGCGTTTCGGGTTTTTCCTGGACGCGCTTGCTTATGGAACTCCGCCGCACGGTGGCATCGCCTCAGGAATAGAACGACTGATGATGGTCTTGGTGCCGACGGAAAACATTCGGGACGTGATGGCGTTTCCCAAGACGGCCTCGGCTACCGACCTGATGATCGACGCGCCAGGTGAGGTTGATCAGAAGCAATTGGAAGAATTGCATCTGCGAGTTGTTGATGGGGATTAGAACACGCTCGACAGCTCCGAGTACTAATTAGACTTCCTCTCGTCTCTCAATCCAAGTATTCAGGCTCGCGCCGTTCATGTGCAACGGCAAGTATCCATAAGGTCGAACCTCGCACGATGTAGGGGATGTAGTAGCGTCGAGAAACTCTAAAGAGGCGTGGTGTACAAATCTAACATTCATGAAGTGAGGCGATCTTCAGCTGCGCGCATTACCTCTTCGTAAGTTGCCGATTTGGCCGTACCCTCATCAACCGCTCGAATACGGGCCAGAATCTCCTTCTCCCAAACATCGCTGATCCCTACGACCTCATCGCATCCAGTTCCAAAAGAATGTTCGCAAGACTAAGCCTTAGTTCGCGTGGAAGTTGCGCAGCTTCGTTAGCAATTTCATCAAATGGTTTTGACATGCGAGATAATCTTAGCAAAACTAGCGGATCGCACAAGAGCGAATGATCACACTAACCCGCCCCCAGTTAGAAAGAATCTTTGCACACGCTAAGGAAGCGGCGCCGTCCGAGTGCTGCGGACTGATCGGCGGCGGTGACGATAAACTGGCAACAACGATTTATCAGCTACACAACGTCGCGCCGAACACTGTTGTTTCCTACGAGGCCGCCCCCGAAGATCTTTTCGCCGCGCAGCGTCAAATGCGTGAGCGGGACGAACATCTTCTGGGTATCTACCATTCACACCCACGTTCCGCTGAGCCCTTCCCTTCGGAAACAGACGTTCGCCTGGCTTACTATCCACAAGCAATCTATTTCATCGTCGGGTTGGCCGGGTTGGAACCGGTGATGAGCGCCTTCCGTATTTCTGAAAGCGACGAGCGTTGGGAACAGGTTGAGTATGCGATAGCGGGCGAGTAAGATTAAACCTCACCGAGAGCATCTATGGAGCCGAAGAAGAGCAAATACGACACGAATCCGCTGGATCCGGACTTCGTGAAAAACGCGGATGACAACTGGGGCGAAGGCGAGCCGGGGCCTGCGACGCGGGAGGTAGGTGGCGCCACACGCGAAATCGGATCGTCTGCAAATGAAGGGGCAAGGCGCAATGCATATTCAGAGGCGCCTACGCGCCGTTACGATAACCTTCCCTTAGACTCTCCTTACCAATCGGTTTTTGTTCCTCCGACTTACTCCCAACCTTCCGTTTATCAACCACCCCAGGTCCCATTCCTTCCGTCGACTCAAAGGCCTGCTTCTCGGACAGTCGCCGGCATTGGCTTACCGGAGAAATGGGCGGTGATGTTGCCCTACGCGCCGTTCTATATCGGCGTGGTGGTATCGCTGCTGGAGTTGTTTCTGGTACCCAAAACCGAGACCAAAGTCCGTTTTCATGCTTCACAAGGCTTAGCGCTTCACGTCGCAATCCTGGTGGTTCAGACACTCTTCGGCGTGCTCGAGGCAATTACCGATTCAGGTATCGGCGGTAAACTATTTGGTTTGTTGGCCACGATATTTCTGATCATATCGATGGTCCGGGTCTGGAAGGGTGAGCCGCATCACATCGCGCCGCTGGATGAGCCGGCAAACTGGTTTAACGAACACATCAAACGGGGCAAGTCTTAACTATAGGGGTTCGTGGGCGCCCCTCACGCGCGGAAAGCGGGGCGCCCACGGAGGGACGCCCCTACAGTTATGACTCCCAAGTCCGCGCCACGTGGCACTGCCATTGCAGTACAAACAGGCCGGGGAGGGTTTGTTACAACTGCTTGCGAAATCTTCGAACTGAAATCGTGCTAAGGGACAAAAACGATGTTGCGTTTTGGTTCAGCTTTAGCTTTCGGTTTGCAACATTAAGGGAACAGAAATCAGGCAAACACACCCATTCGGTAACTCATCAAACACGGGCCAGGCCAAAGGCTCTCTTCCCCAAACGGCGTGAGTGTGGTGAGAAAGACAATTTCCGGGGAGGATGAACGACTGAAGAGCGGCATTCCTCTCGGAGTAAGCCGCTCTTTGTTTTTTAATGACGCGCTCGGACTTTGATAATGACTTTCGACTAGCGTCGACGGAGGACAGTAATGATCAGAAAGAACTACAACACTAAGCAGCAACTGTTAGCCATACTGGCAGCGGTGACACTTTTTGCGATGCCCATCTCCGTTTTCGGGCAAACACAGCTCAAGCTTCATAGCAATAAATATAAAGTTGAAGATGACGTAAAGCTGGGCCGTCAGGCCGCGGCGGAAGCTGAGCGGCAATTCCCAATCCTTAACGAATCGGAAGTGAACGCGTATGTGTCGCGCGTGGGCCAGCGGCTGGTAAGTAACATTCCATCTCAATTTCAACATCCGGGGTTTAGTTACTATTTCAAAGTCGTAAACGCCCGCGACATTAACGCTTTCGCGCTGCCGGGTGGACCAATGTACGTCAACCGTGGAATGATCGAGGCCGCGCGCAACGAAGGCGAAATGGCCGGAGTCATGGCCCACGAGTTGAGCCACGTGGCCTTGCGTCACGGTACTGCCCAAGCTTCGAAAGGGCAGAAGTATGGACTGCTTGCGGGGATTCTCGGCATTGGCGGCGCAATTCTTGGTGGTCCTGCAGGCGCTGCCGCTCAGATCGCCGGTCAGGGAGTTGGCGTTTACTTTTTGAAGTTCAGCCGTGAGTATGAAACCGAAGCTGACATTTTGGGTGCCCAGATCATGGCCCGTTCCGGATACGATCCGATGGACCTGGCCAACATGTTTAGGACGATTGAACAGCAGGGGGGCGGTAGCAGCGGCGGGTTTTTGAGCAGTCACCCCAGCCCGGCAAACCGTTATGCGCGTATTCAACAGGAAGCTCGGATGCTGCGTATTGAAAACCCAATTCGTAACAGCGCCGACTTCTCACGTGTCCAGGCCCGTCTCCGTAGTGGGGGCCGAGCGCCATCAATGGAAGAAATCGCGCGAAGTGGCCAGCGATACCCAACCGGCGAGAATACCGGTAACTATCCGACTAACTATCCAACCAACGCCCCGGGAGGTCGTGTTGACTATCCATCGACGCGATATCAAACAATGTCAGTGTTTGGTGGAGGGTTGCGCGTAAGCGTGCCAAGCAACTGGCGTGAGCTTCCCAGCGGCGAGTCTGTTTGGTTCGCTCCCGAGGGCGCCTATGGCCAGTATCAGGGCCAGGCGGTCTTTACACACGGCGTGAATTTTGGCGTGGCCAATACTCAAAGCCGGAATCTCCAACAGGCAACAAATGAGTTTCTGCAGGGCCTTATTCAGAGCAACAACATGAGGCAGCGGACCGGCCTGCAAAGAACTACTCTGGGAGGTCGGACTGGGTTGACCTCGTCCTTTAGCAACACTAACGAGGCCACCGGACAGGTGGAAAACGTTACGGTAGTAACCACACAACTCCGCGACGGACGGCTGCTCTTTATGATTGCCGTGGCGCCGGAAAATGAAGCGGGTGTGTTTCAGAACGCGTTTCGCAACGTGCTGCGATCGGTCCAAATAAACGGCTAACAGCCAACGACAACCCTCGCGCTCGAAAGGCCCGCTTCTCGGAGCGGGCCTTTTGCTGTGCCAACCTTTCGCGCTAAGCTACAAGCTCGATGGACGCTACGACCATTCAAGGAAGAACATGGCTTAAGTGGACCTTGATTGCAGCCGGCTGGACTCTCTTCGCTGTCTTTTTCGCAAGTGAGTCGGTTGTAAGCCGAGCTTATTTGGGTCGCCCGCTGCGTATGTCTGAGGCGCTTGGCTCCTGGTTGCTCTGCCTTACGGCGACACAGTCATTCTTACTGGAAGAGTCGTGGCCCAGTGGCAGCGCGAGGGGAAGCCACTCGCAAAAGAACTCTCGCGATACACAGATACTTATGTGAAACGAAACGGCCGGTGGCAGGTTGTGATTTCTCATCTGTCGAACGATTCGGCAGCCGCGAAGCGCAACTAGTTTGGAAATCAACCTGGCAGTTTGCTGAGAGCCGCCCCGGGGAAGTCCAAAATGAAAGGAAACCGTTATGAGAAGGATTGCATTGTTATCAGTTGTCGCCCTCGCCTGTTGCTTCGTTGAGGCCCAGGCGCAGACGCCGGTTTCGGACGCTGACAAAGCGGCAATAACTCAGACAGCTCTCGATTATCTTGAAGGTTGGTATGCAGCTGATGCGGAACGGATGGAACGCGCGCTTCATCCGGAATTGGCAAAGCGAATTGTTCGCACTAATCCGCAGGGAAGCCGGCTCGACCAGATGGGTGCTATGACGCTGGTGCAATATACCCGGCGCGGTGGCGGCAAAAATACGCCGAAGGAAAAGCAACAGAAGGACGTTGTGATCCTCGACGTCTTTGAGAACGCCGCGAGCGTCAAAGCCGTTGCATCCGACTGGATCGATTATTTGCACGTTGCGAAGGTCAACGGTAAGTGGGTAATCGTCAACGTGCTGTGGGAGCTGAAGCCGAAGAAAGAGTAGGCAGAAGGCAGAAGGCAGATTTTCCATTTCTCATTTTCCATTTTCCATTGCCCGAGCGGAAGGAAGTCAGTACCACCTCGCGGGTAGCGGGTGGGTCCGCTTGACACCTTTGACCGACGGTCCCACGCTACCGCGAGGTGGTACTGACTATTATCAGCGGTCAAAATGGAACAGATAATGACAAATGGAAAATCTGCTTTCTGCTTTCTGCCTACTGCCTACCGCTTCCTACTGGCCCTTCGCTTCCTGCCAAAGCGCTTCCATCTCATCAAGGCTCACCTGGTCGAAAGCTTGACCGCGTTTCTGCAACCTGTTTTCAATATAACCAAAGCGCTGCCGGAACTTTCGATTGGTTAACTTTAACGCCGCTTCTGGTTCGACCTGAAGATGGCGCGCGATATTTGTGACCGCGAATAGCAGGTCTCCAATCTCTTCGCGCACCAGCGCGTGATCGGCTTCACTGTTTGAAACGGTGTGGCTTTCGATCGCCGCGCGTAGTTCTCCTATTTCTTCCTGCAGCTTATCGAAAATGTCTTCCACGCGTTTCCAATCAAAACCGACTCGCGCGGCCTTCGTCGAAAGTTGGTGCGCCTCCATCAGTGCCGGCGCCTTAGACGACACACCATCAAGCAGTGAACCTTCGCGCTCGCTTTTTCCAGCCGCGCGACGCTCCTCTGCTTTCATTGTTTCCCAATTGCGTAAGACTGTGGCTGAGTCTTCCGCGCTTGTGTCTCCGAAGACGTGTGGATGGCGGCGCACCATCTTTGAATGAATCGCTTCGGTGACATCGTTGATTTCGAAGTCGCCTTTCTCTTTTGCCACCTGAGCGTAGAAGACAATCTGGAAAAGCAGATCGCCGAGTTCATCGCGCAATTCTTTTGGACTACCTTCGCGCGCACGTTCAACAGCTTCAAACGCTTCGTAGGCTTCTTCCAGGAGCATCGGCGCCAGCGTGGCGTAGTTTTGTTCGCGGTCCCAGGGACAACCGTCTGGCGAACGCAGTTTGTGCATCAGTTCAATCAGATCTTCAAAAGTGGCGGGCATGGAAACAGTCTAAAGTCCAGAGTTCCAAAGTCCAAAGCCAAAAGTGGAGAACATATTGCATTTAGAATGCGGACTTGTTCGCTTCCGGTCGGATCTTATCAACAACGGGCGCACAACTGCGCCATCTAAACGAGGAGGCCCTAATTAATCAGCGGCAAGGAATGTTTGTTGCTTTGTACCTAAATAACAGCCTTGTGCTGTTCGAATTCAAAGCATATGGGAGTTTGATCGATGCGGGTTAGTGATGGGTTAACGCTGAGAACACGAGCACTTGAAGCTTTGGAGAGGTCGACCAAAATGCTCGACGTTGCGATTCGTTTACTAAAACAAGGGAATCGCGTCGAATCAGACCGGGTGAAGAACGAAGCCCGAACACAGCGTACTCTTTCCACTCTGTTGATGGCAGAAGCAAACAAACTTGATTTGAGCTCACAGGCTTTCCACTACTCCGGAAATATTCGTTCGGCTGGACGACCTCCAGCGTCACGTCCCTAAAAATGTCCTTGTCTTGCGACCGTCAGTTGAGGGTGCTACCATCGCACCCACACAAAATCTAAGGTTCGTCGGCCCTACCATCTTCACTACACAGGGTCTTAAAGGCGGGGAAATGAGCGAAGAACAACCTACTTACAAAGTTACTGATCGCCGGCTTTTCAATCCGGATGGCAGCCCGCGTGAGGTACCTCCGGACGAGCGTCCGGCGCCTGCGGCGGCCCCAGTGATCTCCGAGGCGGCTCCTGTTGCCCCACCCGCGGTCGCTCCTGAAAGCAAGCCAGAAGCTCCTCCAGTTGCGGAAGCAAAGAGTCCTGAACCAGAGCCGCAGATCTCGGAGGAAGATCCGGAGGAGTCTGAACTACCAGGCGCGGACGATCCATCGAGCTTTGCTAGTTTCCTGATGTCGATAGCGTCGAATGCCGCTTCATCCCTGGGGATGATGGAACATCCGGTGTCTGGTAAGCGCGAAGTGGACCTGGAGCTTGGCAAGCACTGGATAGATATTCTCGGCATGCTTCAGAAAAAGACCCGCGGGAACCTGCTACCTCAGGAACAACAAATTCTCGAAGGCCTGCTCGCCGATTTACGCATGCAGTATGTTTCCCTAACCAACGCCACCCCTCCGCAAGCGCGCGCGTATTCCGGTCGCGATATCACGGGCGGATAACAACGGGTAAATAGTGAATGGTAAATGGTGAATAGTGTTCGTTAGACCATTTACCATTTACCATTTACTATTTACCAGATGAAACTTACGTTTCTAGGCACCGGCACATCGACCGGCGTTCCGTCCATTGGTTGCGAATGCGAGACGTGCACTTCTGAAGACACTCGCGATAAGCGCCTGCGAGTTTCAATACTGGTTGAGCATGGTGACCAGTCAGTTCTCGTCGATACTTCCTCAGACTTCCGTCAACAAGCACTTCGTTATGGGTTGAAACGGCTCGACGCTGTTTTGATTACGCATTGCCACGCAGACCACATCTTTGGTCTCGACGACATTCGGCCTCTCAATTTTCGCTTCGGTGCGCTCGGCATCTATGCAAATGAACGAGCCTGGGTCGACATCCGTCGCATCTTCAAATACGTCTTCGAGCCCTCGCATTTTGGCGGAGGGTTACCGCAGGTAATTCCGCATACAGTTTTGCCGGGAGCGTCGTTTTGTTTAGGCGGCGATCTGTTAATAACACCCCTTGAAGTTATTCACGGCCGCCTTCCCGTTATGGCTTACCGCTTCAACGATTTTGCCTACGCAACTGACTTGAGTGAGATTCCGGATGCCACTATGGAAGCGCTACGCGGCCTGGATGTGTTGGTCCTCGACTGTCTGCGGTTTGCAAAACATCCTACTCATCTTTGGGTTGAGAAAGCCCTTGAGTACATCGAGAAACTGAAACCGAAACGAACTTATCTGACCCACATCGCACACGACGTAATGCATGCGCGCGATTCCGAGAGATTACCGGACGGAGTCGAGTGGGCTTACGACGGGCTGGAGGTGGAAGGATGAAGTTCAGAGTTCACGCTTTAGCTTGCGTTCCGGAGCCGAAGCCGCAACCTAAAGGTTGAACTCTGAACTGCGCGCCCTGAATGAGACTATTTCACGGGACTGACAACGCTGAGATTCAACGACCGACGGTAGTAACACTCGGCGTGTTTGATGGATTGCATCTCGGCCACCAACTCATCATGCGCTCGGTCGTAGATCGGGCCGGCGCGGTAGGCGCCGTGCCGACGGTTATTACCTTCGATCCGCACCCGCGCGCGGTCCTGCATCCGGAGTCTGCTCCCCCGCTTCTGCAAACCCTCGATCAAAAGGTTGAAGGTTTTGGCGTGCTGGGCATTGAGCAAACGATTGTCGTTCGTTTCGATGAAGCGTTTGCCCAAACTCGCGCCGAGGATTTCCTGCGCGACGTCATAAAAGACCGGCTGCACGCAAAAGAGGTTTACCTTGGCCGTGGCTTCGCCTTTGGTCACAACCGCGAAGGCAATATCGAACTACTGCGACGAGTAAGCCAGGATCTGGGATTCTTTGCTGACGAAGTACCTGAAGTCCGGTTGCGTAACCAGCGGGTCAGCTCCAGCAGGATTCGCGAGCTGTTATCGGCAGGTAAAGTAAACTTGGCGCGGCGACTTCTTGGCCGTCCCTACGGGGTGGAAGGTCGCGTGGAGCGGGGCGCCGAACGAGGCCAGGTTCTGGGTTTTCCGACAGCCAACTTGCATCCGAAGAATCGCGTCATACCCCGCAATGGCGTTTATGTAACCGGCGCCTTGATCGACGGTAAATGGCGACGGAGTGTGACAAATATTGGCGTTCGCCCCACTTTTGAGACCGCCGCGGAACCTTCGGTTGAGACATTCGTAATGGATTGGGCGGGGGATTTGTACGGAGACGTCATTCGCGTTAGATTTTTACACCGGCTTAGGGACGAGCGTAAGTTCGGTTCGATTGAAGACCTGAAAGCTCAGATCGCGCGGGACATAACCCGAGCACAGAGTTACTTCGAACGGAGCGGTTCGCGTCATACGCTCTCGTTGGTTTGAAACACTGGGACCGTATCTGGGACTGCCATATCTGCGACCGCGGGCGTCTTGCCCGCCGTGAGCGCGGAGCGCGAACAATGCTCTGTTAGACTAAACTTTGAGGTAGCGCGAGGTGGTGGGCGGGACGCCCGCGGTCAGTATTAAGGCCCAAGTGGATTCGGGATTGTGAGCGGGTAATTCAACAGGAAATGAATACTAACCAGGCACTAGTTCCTTTGTCCGATGTAGCGACGCAGCCGCGTGAGGCGACGCCTGCGATTCGAAGCCATGTCGATCAACCGCGTGCGGCTGCGCCTAAACCTTCGCCGGCGCCGGAGCCACTCACGGATGAAAGCGTTGCTGCCATTCTGGATGGTCGGGGCCTACTTGGCTGGCTGCGCGTCTTAAACGTGACGCGCGTGCTCGGTTTGTTCACGCTCTATCTGTTTCTTGATACCTACGACATCCGTGCCACCTTCAATCGACGAATGGCATCTCGGCGACAGGCGGAGACCGGAGATCAGACGTGGATTGCTCGGTTGAAGAGTGCGTGGCGAAGCGGCCTCCAGATCAGTTTGGACAAGCTGATTCGTCTCGTCCGTTTTGCAGTCTTTCGCGGCGCGGAAGGCTCCGCTAACAAAGAAGAGCGTCTTGCCAGGCAGGCGGTGTGGCTGCGCCAGAGCCTAATTGGGCTCGGACCGACGTTTGTGAAGATCGGACAGGCGCTGGGAACACGCGCCGACCTGCTGCCGCTGGCTTACGTTAAGGAGCTATCAACGCTGCAGGATCAGGTCCCAGCCTTTTCGACTAGTGACGCCTACGCAAGCATCGAAGCCGAACTCGGTAGAAGCTTGCAGGATGCTTTTTGCCGAGATCGATAGCGCTCCAATCGCAGCGGCTTCGCTGGGCCAGGTGTATCGCGCGCGTTTGTATTCAGGCGAGGAAGTCGCAGTGAAGGTGCAACGTCCGAACCTCGATCAGACGATTGGTTTCGATGTCGCGGTGCTTTACAAAATCGTAAAGCTGACCAACCGATTCTTTCCCAAGGCGAATGAAAACGCTGATTGGGAGGGAATGCTGCGTGAGTTTCATTCAACCATCTATGAAGAGATGGACTACGTCAAGGAAGGACGCAACGCGGACCGCTTTCGCTACAACTTCCAAACGTGGCGCACCATCCGCGTCCCTAAGATCTACTGGTCCCACACGAATCATCGAGTGCTGACGCTCGAGTTTATACGCGGCACAAAGGTCACCGACCTTGAAGGCCTGCGCGCGCGTCGCATCTCTCCTGTGAAGGTCAATCGCTTGCTGGTTCGTACCTATCTGAAGCAGCTCCTCGAGGATGGGTTCTTTCATGCCGACCCGCATCCAGGCAACCTCATGGTCATGGATTCCGGCCACCTCGCCTTCTTTGATTTTGGAATGGTGGGACGCATCACGCCGAGGTTGCAGTCGCAAATGATTGGCGCTTTCTTCCATGTGGTCAGCAGGGATGTACGGGGCCTGGGCCAGGACATCATCGATCTCAACTTCCTCAAACCGGGCGTCGATCCGGAAACTGTGCGACCGGTGGTCGAGAGTCTGTTCAAACTCTATCTCAATCTCAAATTGGGCGAAGTAAAGTTTAAGGAACTGACTTACGATCTCGCCGAGGTAGTCTACGAGTATCCGTTCCGCCTCCCGGCAAACTTCACTTACGTCATGCGGGCGCTGATGACGCTTGAGGGTATTGGCATCGTTACCGATCCGGGATTCAGCTTCTTTGAGACAGCAAAGCCCTATGCGAAGGAGTTTATGCTTAAACGCGAAGGCCGCGCGTTTCGCAAACTGATTCTTGATAAGGTAACCGGGCGGGAAAACGGCAACGGCCGCATCGAATGGGCGCGCGTTTGGAAACTCACCAAGATGGCTGCGCAGATGTATCTGGACCGCTAATCAGTTCACAAATCAACATTGCCCACAGGCGTATAGAGTACAAGTTTTAGCTCGCGTCGTAGCGAACAGGCACGCCAATAACAGCTTCCAATATCGTCAAAGCAAAAGCAATCACCCGAGGTCCTGGCCGGCCTGATCGCGAAGATGCAACCTGAAGGTCGTGCGCCTATCAGCATGGTGCCGTAAAGAGAGGCATGAGCTTGCACTCATGCCCCGTGGTTGTCTCTTGTGGTCAAGCGCTGCGAACGCTCACTTCGTCAATTGCCCTCGAACTGCTCCAGCCGGGAACTCGGCGTTGTGAACATTCACATAGTAATCACCAGGCTTCTGCATGATGAGCTTGATCTTCTCACGATCCAATTCCACACACTCTTTGACCGGTCCATCCGAAGGCGTCTTGAGTGTGACCAACACGGGACCAGCCACGTCGGCGGCGCCGGTGTGAATATGAGCGGCGGTCGCCGTAGCAATATTTGATACTGCTAACTCGTAACAGATCTGATTCTGGCCTGGATTCAGGGTTACGCTAAATGTGCCGGCGCCATCAGCATCACCTGGACCAGGAACCTCGGCCGCGCCCGTAAGTTGAGCCGTTAACGGCCTTCCGCCGTGTTCTTTTTGCTGCTCCGCCAGCACGATAGTGACAGCAGCAAGCAGCACCAGCAGAATTATTGAACTCCTTAGTGGCTTCATTACAAACCTCCTCGATAAATTCGGAGTTGCCACTATGACTCAACAACGTGCGGCTATCATGGACTTTGTCTGTCATTTCTATGGATATTCAGAATCCGGGCCCTCAAGGTCGGCTGTGCGTGAATCGAAACGTCGAAAGAGTGCCGCGAGAATGTCAACGCTGGTAGTTTTAATTTTGAATCATTGATTTCGGTCTCGTTGAGCGGCGGCTCGGTCGAAGACGCGGAGCGATTTCATTAACACCGCGGCTTCAGCCCGGTGATCAACGCCCCCCGATGACTCCGGAACCGTTTCTAACGGTTTCTTGTGATCCGCGGGAAAACCGTTAAAACGGTTTCGCTTTTTAAATCTCGACTTCGATCACCGGGCTAAAGCCACGGTGTGAATGAGATCGCTCCGCGTAATCCAAAAACCGGTGTGATATACCGTTCCTTCACTCTCTCCCTTTAAGCGCGTTGAAGAACAACGGGTAAGTCGCCAGCGACTGGGCGCGATATTGAGGTCGAAAGCCAAACAGAATAATTCGGCCTTTGCCCACCTCGACTTCAACCAGCGCAGCCTTTCCCTTCAGACGATCCGCTCCCAACAACCAACCCGACAATAACGGATTTTTGTCTGAAGGATAACTGGCAATGACCCGCACTTTTTGCCCGGCCGTTCCGGTCCTGTCTACAATTTCAAAAACAGGCGAATCCTCGACCCACGCAATACTCTCTCGCTTCATGCCGCGTGTGATCGGATGTGAAGTGTCGAGTTCAATGCGCAGTATAGAACCAGGAACGAAGAACTCTTTTTCAGAAACGCCGGCGACTACATTGCGCAGCGGAAGCTTGAACTGTTCGATCACAAAATCTGAGGCGCGATTCAGGCAAACCAGCGTCCCACCTTGTTCGACAAACTCGAGTAGCGTTTTGACACCCTCTGCGCCCAGCCCGCCAGTGTATTCGGTTGGCATAATGCCGATAAGGTGACCGTTAAGAATTGTGCGAGGCAGCTGGTCCGGGAGAATAATTGTGTTCAATTTGGCCCGCAGATTCCCGAGTCGAACTTCTCGATCATTGAGTGTTGAATGATGAAACAAAGACTGGTTTTTCAGTATCCATCTAGTCCAACCCTCGTCCATCGACGGAACGTGTGAGTGGTAGACAGCGAGCTTGGAAACAATCATTGCCCCGGCCGGACCTCCGCCCCCGATGATCTGTCGTGGTTGGCTGTATCTAAAAGGTGCGAAAACTGGTTCGGCAGTAACGTTCATCAACAAGGGCAGCGTGTGGGCTGTAACGTCGTAAGGAGGAATAGGATGACCGGCGGGGTCCAGTAGGTTGGGATATCGTTGAGGTTCCAGAAGGGCCTTCGCGAAGTTACCGTAGGGCTGAGCCATTGGCACGATATAGGTGTGTTCGGGATACGCGACCCCGTTTCTCTTAAACCTTCTCGTGACTTCCCATGTAACTCCGCCGCGGTCCAGAATCTCGAGAAGCTTAGAAAGGTTCTCGTTAGGCGGTAATAAGTAGCCAAATAGTTCGCCAGCCCTCCGCGGTCTTACAGCTTCCTTGCCGACTTCATAAAACCTGCTCAACCAGCGTTCGCGGTTCTGCGCGGCGTGCGTCATCAGAGTGAACGCGCCGGTGGTCATGTAATTGGTAATGTCACGCAGGCGCCACTCCCCGCCGCGCCAGAGTGGCCCAAACTTGTCCGATTCCTTTTGTGGATCGTAGCCCTCACGCGAGCGCAACTCTTCAAACTTAACAGTGATTGGCGTGGCTAACCGGGCCGAAGCGGTTTCCGAAAGAATGCGTACACCACCGTGGTAATGGGAATAGGCACGGGCTGGCGTCCACGCGTCGTAGGTTGAGCCCGTAGTTATCCCTTTGAATCCGGCGCGGCGCATCTCGGCGGCCATCCAATTGCCGAGCTCCGTATAGCCTTCAACGATTTGCTTCGGTACGTTAGGTTCGACCGGTGGCATGTAAGGCGGAAGGAAAAGACGTGAACCGAATTCGCCCTGTTGGTGAATGTCGTGGACGATCTGAGGATGCCAGACATTATGAATCTTCGAGACGGTGATTTGAGTCTCGACCTGCGTGAATGCGTACCAATCACGATTGTTATCGTGGCCCACATACTTGTGGTAAAGCTTAGGCGGGTTGGTACCTTCGAATGGAGTGCCGAGTGTTTTGTCATACCACTTCTTCACGATGTCGACGCCGTCGGGATTCAAAGACGGGACCAGCAGGATGATCGTGTTCTTCAGGATGTTTTGGATCTCAGGCTCGTTCGACGAAGCCAGCCGGTGCGCGATTAGCATGCTCGACAGGTATGAGCCAACTTCGGTTGAATGTATACCGAAGGTGATCAGCACAATCGTCTTACCGCGTCCGATTAACTCTGCAGCTTTTCGATCCCGCGCGGCGGGAGCTCCCAGCTTCCGGGGGTCGGCGAGCAACTGCTGAATATGTTTGTAGTCTTCCAGTCTCGCAAGGTTTTCCGGGGCGCTTATGGTGGCCATCACGAAAGGCACATCCATAGTTGTCTTCCCGAGCGCTTCAAACTTAACGCGGTCGCTGGCCCGATCCAGTTTGTCGAAATAATTAAGCACCTGGTTCCAGCTTGCGAGTTTCCGGTCGTCGCCCGGAGTGAACCCGAGTACATCCCTCGGCGATGGAATGCTGGTTACGGTTGTGACTGGTCTGGGCCGAGGCCGTTGGGCTGTGACTAATTCAAATGTGAGGAAGGGAAGGGAGATCGAGAGCGCCAGGATGAGCGCAAATAATCGTGTTCGCATCGATGGTTCTTTAATTGTCTGTTAGAAATATTAAGACGCGAGAGAGTGTAATCGAAAAGTCGCTAAAGTGGCACGGACGTTGAGAAGGCGGGCGGTTGAGTAAGAGCATGCCTAAAAAATTATTGACTCGTCAGACTCGGCTCAGCCGCCGGATGTGAGGCGGTGGCTATGCCCCGCCGACAGCTCGCCAGTTAAGCCGGGGCTATGCCCCTGACTAGGCGCTCTTCGCCGTGTTGGTGCCAAGGCCGGACCAAGGGGCGAAGCCGAAACTCACACGGCTCCATACTAGCGAATCGCCGCTATCGCACCAGTCGCATGGGCCAATAAGGGCTTGCCCTCCCTACTTGGGCCGTGTAAAGTAGCGGCGTTTCAAACCCCTAAGATCTCCCAGAACTAACAATTGGAGGTGACTTTAATGTCCACTGAAAGTGTTGACTCTGCCGAGGCTGCGCGAGCGCAGGGGTTTCCTGACAGAACCGGCTGGAAGCCAGACAATCCTTACCTCACGACGTTTCGTCCCTTCATTCCCCCAGGCGTCATCATTCCCGAACTTACGATCCGCGCAATAATTGTGGGAACGGTTCTGGGCATCGTCTTCGGCGCGTCGTCACTTTACCTCGTTTTGAAGGTTGGCCTCACGGTAAGTGCGTCAATCCCGGTGGCTGTGATTTCAATCACTCTCTTTCGAGTGCTTTCAAAGGTTGGAGTCCGCAACGCCACAATTCTCGAGAACAACATTGTTCAGACTGCCGGTTCCGCAGGTGAATCAATCGCCTTCGGTCTTGGTGTAACGATGCCGGCAATTTTAATTCTGGGATTCGACCTCGACATTACGCGCGTCATGCTGGTCGCGGTCCTCGGCGGTCTGCTGGGCATTCTGATGATGATTCCACTGCGTCGCGCGCTGATTGTGCAGCAGCATGGAATTTTAAAATATCCGGAAGGAACGGCCTGCGCGGAAGTATTAAAAGCCGGCGCCTCCGAAGAATCACTCGAAGCGGCCCACAAGGATCCGTTGTCTGCGAAGGTGGCGGATCAGGCGACGATCGGCGGCAAGACAATCGTCGCAGGATTCGGAATCGGGTTTGTTTTCTATGCACTCCAGCAGATCCTTAAAACCTGGAAAGAAATACCCCAGAAAGTTTTCGGTGCTCCTTTTCAGGCAGCCTCAATCTCCATTGAAAACAATCCGGCCCTGCTTGGGGTTGGCTACATCATCGGCCCAAGGATCGCCTCAATCATGTTTGGCGGCGGCGTGCTGTCATATCTTGTGTTGATTCCCATGATCAAGTATTTCGGCGAGGGGCTTGTTGGTCCACTCCCGCCGGGGACCAAAGCAATCTCCCAAATGTCTATTGATGGGAAAGACAGCATTCAGAGTACATACATTCTTTACATTGGCGCCGGGGCGGTGGCCGCGGGAGGCATCATCAGCCTGGTGCGAAGCCTGCCGATCATCTGGAGCGGTCTTAAAGGAGGTCTGGCAGATCTCCGCGGTAGCCAGGCCGCAAAGTCGAATACGTTACGCACCGATCAAGATTTGTCGATGAGATTTGTCATTGGCGGAATCATTGCGATGCTCGGCGCGATCATGCTGGCGCCTCAGCTTAACCTGCGCTTCAACATTCTCGGCGCTCTACTCATTGTCGCTTTCGGTTTCCTGTTTGTAACCGTGTCGTCGCGTCTTACGGGCGAGGTTGGATCTTCATCTAACCCGATTTCCGGTATGACCGTGGCGACGTTGCTGCTGACGTGTTTAGTGTTTCTTATTATCGGTTGGACCACGCCACCGTATTTCGTCACCGCGCTTTCGATTGGCGGTATCGTTTGCATCGCCGCTTCAAACGGAGGAACCACGTCGCAGGATTTGAAGACTGGATTTCTTGTCGGGGCGACACCTAAGAACCAGCAGATCGCGATACTGATCGGCGCATTGGCGTCGGCTCTAGTCCTTGGTTATGTGCTGCTATGGCTTAACCAGGCGTCGACCGTTTACGTTCCGGCGGCTGATGCCAAGAACGTTACTCTTCCAGCCGGCTACCTTTTCAATCCAGCAAACTGCGAACAGAGCGGCGGTGCACCGAAACGTGAAGATCATGCCGGCGCCAGCTACATCGTCTGCCATCAGACAGATACCAGCGTTGGCACAACCGGACGGTTCCTTGTAAACGATCAGGGACTCCCGGCGTATCTCGTAGATCCGGGAATAAACGGAGTTATTACACAAACGCCCGACGGTCATAGCGTCGTTAAGTACAACGCGCCTAAAGCGACACTAATGTCCTACATCATCAAAGGAATTCTTAGTCGAGAACTTCCCTGGGGCCTGGTCTTGTTAGGCGTGTTTATCGCCATCGTGCTCGAGCTGGCTGGGATACCCTCTCTTGCTTTTGCGGTGGGTGTTTATCTGCCTGTTTACGTGTCGTCGCCGATATTCGTGGGGGGGATGGTGCGGCTCGGAGTAGACAAATATCTGCGGCGCAAATTTGCCAACCAAAAAATGACTGAGGAGCAGTTTGTAGCTGAAACGGATAAGAGCCCCGGTGTGCTGCTGGCATCCGGTTACATCGCCGGCGGAGCGCTTGCGGGAGTTGCGTACGCGTTTCTAAATCTCAGCGAGCGTATCACCGCCAGGCTAAACGGGTTTGAGGACTGGTCGAAAGCGAATAACATTTTTTACCTGGGCCCAAATGCCGGTCTTTTGTCGCTGATTCCGTTTGCCATTCTTGCGGTGGTGTTGTATCTGGTAGGTCGAGAAGTGCTAATGAAGGCCAAACCTTTCCCAACCAGAACTGATTAAGCTCGTAGGGGCGGCGCCTAGGTGGCTGCCCCTCCTCGGTTCCACAAACGTGGCACTTGCAAGGAAGGCGTGGCGACGGAGTGCCACCCGACAACATTTGCGTTTCGGCTTTAATTTCCGGGCCGAATCGTGTAACTTTTGGATGTTTCCCCGAGGCGCGCTGCTAAGCTGAGAGCGCGCCTCGCATTTCGCAGATAGGCATTGCTGGTGGCCTGTAAAACATTCGCCAGAAGCTGTGGGCCGGCTGAAATCAAAGGGTAAGTTTTATGATTCTCTATCGCTCGCTTTTGCTGCTGTGTGTCGCGTTCTTTATCCAAGGCGGTACGGCGCTGGAAGGTGTAGCTCAAAATGCGCAGCGCTCGCCCTCAGATACCGTCCGTGAGTTTTACAAAGGCATGCGCGAAAAGAGATTTCGCGACGCGTTCAACGTCTCTATCTACAAACCGGCAATTGACTCGCTCAAACCCCAGGAGTTTGAAGATCTGCGACCAGACTTTGAAAAAATGGCGGTGGCTGTAAACGAACGAGTGCCGGAAAAGTTTGAGGTAACCGGCGAACAGATCAGCGGAAATGAAGCGACCGTGTTCGTAAAGGTGTTGGATGCCGAAGGCAAAGAGAAGGTAGAGCCGGCTTCACTGATTAAGGTTGATGGCGTTTGGACACTGGGCGACCGTGAGAGCCTGGACCTCGTGAAAAAGGCCGGCAAGCAGTTTTTTTTCACCGCACGTATCGATGCGCATCATAATGACGTGCAGGACATGATGACCCGAATCTCGCTGGCCCAGGTAATTTACAGTCAACAACACAATGGTCAATTTGGCGACCTCCCCGCCCTGATTGCCGCAGGTCTGGTACCCAAGGATCTCGAATCGACTGAATCAACCGGATACCGTTTCCGCATCAACGTCCTTTCCGGAGGTAAGGCATGGAATGCAGGCGCCGAGCCTGCACAATATGGCCGTACGGGCAAATTGTCTTTTTACCTGGATCCTTCCGGAGTCAAAAGCAGCGACACAGGCGGAAAACCTCTTACTCCCCGTTCTGAATAATTTTCCAGTTTTAACCGCGGCTGCGAAGGGGACGCGCATTACGCTCAGGGCCGGTCAGCAGCAACAGATTGATGTGGTCGTGCAGTAACGCGAACTGTTAGTTTGCTGACCGTTGCCCAGATTGCACATCTTAGTCCGCTCTTGCGGAACGTCCGCGAACTAACAGTTTGCGTGACATCCTGACATTTCTATTGCACCCATAGCCTCCGGTCACTAGAATTGCGTTGAAATTCCCGACCGTTTCCCAGTTTGCCCCTCCTCGTAGCATTCGGAAATCTGCTTCCTCAGGGCTGAAGAGTAGGCGCCAATTGCTAGACCCGATCTAGCTTAGTCCCGGAAGCGCCAGGAGAGACATGGAACTGGCTCGTGCAATCGTTTCACGTCTGCGGCGGTATATAGGTGACCGCCGGCATTCTACGCGGAAAAAAGCTCGTCTACCGTTTAGCATCGTGGTGGCCGGCCCGGCTAAGAGTGTAAACGGCTCCAGGCAAACTCGTATTCTTGAGGGCCACACTTTGGATATTAGCCCTGCCGGGATGTCGCTGATCGTTCCCGCCATCCGTATCGGCGAATATCATCTGATTGGAGAGAACCGGGGCTTTGGTCTAAAACTAAAATTGCCTGCCGGCACGGTAGATATGGAGGTTGCGCCAGTTCGTTATGAGAGTCTGGAAGACCACCAGACAGAGACTGGTTTTCTGATTGGCGTGAAGATTGTTGACATGCCGGATGCCGATCGCGTGACGTTTGCGCAGTATGTTTCCGGGTTGATAAACGATTCTAACTCCAGGTAAACCGAAGCCGACCAAAGGCATCTGGTACGTGAAAGTTTGGTTCAGCGCTAAAGGTGGGTTGCCACGCCAGGTATCGTTCGTTTCCTAAACCCACACAACGAAATAAATTAGCGCGCCACTCGTCGCCATCTTGGGGTTTTGGGATCGAATCGCTCCATGGGATACGCATGCCGATGAAAACCTGATCATCGGAAACGCTCGCCGCGACTTTTATTCCTGATACAAATTCAAAATTATTTTCTCGTTTCGTTTCATCGAAATGAACTGCGAGGTCCACCCATTCGCCAGTCGGCGCGGCCTCAAACTCGAAATACCGATGCCGCTGGTTTGGGAAAGGAGCGATAAAGATTTCGCAGACGTCCCTGTCCCACAAACCTATTGTCTTTTGGTCGAGTTGAGGATTTGCGTTGACTATCAATGGCTGGTCTTGATTACAAACGAACTGAACACTTAGCGATTCATCCGACCAGATGATACGCGCTTCAGCATGACTCCCAACCGGAGCTTCTTCCCCTGACCAAAGATGAGTAAGGAAAACTGGTTGAGCTTTTCTCCATGCGGGATTTTGAAACTGGTCCGGACTGATGTCGGCTTCAACACGCGGCGCCTCGATTGTTTCGGATTTCTGCATCAGAAAAGACCTCGTACCCAGCATCGACCTGCAGTGTTACCCCGGTGATGTAGGACGCTCGGAAGCCAAAAACGCAATTGCAGCAGCAATTTCTTCGGGTTTTCCGATTCGGCGCATAGGACCTTGGCTGTTACATGGCTCTTTGGTTCATAGCTTCCAGGCAGGCATCGAGCAACTTCCCTGGATCGTCATCGCTGAATACGCGCGCGCCCGTTTCCTTTGAAAACTTTTGCAATATATATCCGGCTTCATCCGCCACCCCGCCAGTGTTAGTTAGACAACCAATAATTTTCCCTTCATCGTGAGCGATAGTAAATTCATTCAAAGAGCCCATCGCCCCGGCAATGAAGAGCACAACCTCACAGGATCTGACTAAAACAACGTTTCGGCCCTTCAGCCCAAAGCCGGTGTAGACGATTAGGTCACAGGCATCAAGCGGCAACTTATATCTTTTCTCATGTTCGTGGCTATTGAGTGCGGGAGAGATTCCCAGATGAAAGACACCCGCATCATGCGCGGCCTTACCGACGACGTAAACCAATCCGGTAGTGGCGCCGGTGAGTAGCAATAAGTGCCGCTCGGCGATCGCGCCAGCTAAATCGGTCGCTTTCTCAGCGAGTGAAGCCTTCGCACTCAATAGAGAAGCGTCTCCCGCAGACCCCATTACTCCAACTTTTATCTTCATTGTGCTACTGGCATGTTAGCTCGACAGTCGCGCGGTTTCGACTTCGGGGTCCTGTCCGGCAGATCGACCGTTGTCGAGGGCTTGGGGTCGTTCGCGATCCCACCATTTCTGTGTCAAAAACCAGACCACGCCTGGAATGATAAAGAGAATGCCGATCCCAACGGTTACCAGCCGAGGCGACAGCTGAAAGCGCTCAAGCAGTTCCCCTGTAACATAATTTGAAGCAGCCATTGTGAGTGTAAGCAACGCGAGCTCAGCTGCAAATACTCGACCTCGAAAATTATCTTCTACTCCACGCTGCAGTAAGACTGTGGAGAAGACCCAAAGAATGCTGCCACCCATGTGCGCGATTCCCAGCACTATCAGGGCTACAACAAAACTCGTCGCCACGCCAAAAGCAATGTAAAACACTCCGCCAATCAAAAACGCCAATCCGATCGATACATGCATTCGCTGGTTGCCTTCGCCGGAAATGCGGCGCGCCAGGATGGGGCCGACTGCTGTGCCAATCCCGCGGGCAGCGAAGAGCACGCCAATTCCGCCCGCTGCAGTTTTTCCAAAGGGGAAAATCTTTTCGCCAAAAACCGCGAGCAGCGTGAGAATTCCGCCGCCTAGTCCCCAGGCAGGCTTCACTAGCAACAATGCAAGCACTCGAGGTCGTCGCTTGACGTACCTTATGCCTTCAATCGTCTCACTAATTCCCAGTGCTCGATTCACTGTCAGTTTATGCTTCGTGCGCGATGGACGTTTAGGCACGCGCACACCTGCGATAAGTACCGCTGAAAGTAAATAGGTGAGAGCATCGAGAACGAAGGCGACGTCGGTTCCAAACCAATCGGTAACAAGTCCGCCGATCGCCGCGCCCAAAGTGAGCATCGCTGACCACGTAACCGATGAGATGGCATTCGCGGCCACGAGCTCTCTATCGGAAACAATTGAGGGAATAGCCGCGGTTTTCGCTGGCTCGAAGAAGGTAGAAAGCGCCAGCTGCAGGACGGTGAGCACGTAAATTAGCCACAACTGATCAGCCCGCCGAATGAATAGGAACCCAAGCACTACAACGGCCCGTAACAGATCAGAGACGATCATGATCGAGCGTCGACTGAATCTGTCTGCCAACACGCCCGACATCGATCCGAATACGAAGCTGGGAAGAAAACGTGCCACCATCAAGAGACCGATGTAGCGGCCTGATCCTGTAAGGTTCAAAATGATCGTGTAGATCGCAATGGTGTTGAACCAGTCGCCCATCTGGCTGACGACTTGTCCTAACCAAAGCTGCCGGAAACCACGGTTACCACGAAGAAGCTCGAGGTAACCGATCGGAGCAGTTGTTCCAAAAGGTGTGTCAGTCGAATTTGGCAAATTTCTGCGATCAACAACGAGGCTGGAATTGTGCCTTGTGTCTGATCTGATTTCAGGAAGGAAGGGTGCCCCGAGTAATCGAGGTTGTCAACCAATGGATCAAATCAACTCATGTGAGTTGAACAAACGCTGATTTCTAAGCAGGTTGATTGAACCTGCGCATTCTGACTAGTCAAACTGATTCGTCTCAAGGAGAACAAATTTCTTTCGCGGAAGCCGGCAGCAAAAGGCTGAATAAAACTTCTCTCTCATCCTGGAAATGCTTCAGACTCTTTCGGCACGACGATTGAAAAGGAGGCTAGCGCGGCTAAGAAGCTCAAGCTTCACGGGCTCTCCGCACGGAGTCCGAGCCGCTAAATTTTAGAGGGGAGGCAGGAAGCGGCCTGTCTCATCTTTGACAAACTCTCACCCAGCGAGGCGAGCATCGGGCTCGCCGGCTTGCCCCTTTACCAGGTCGAGAGCAAAGCTGATTTGCTCCCAGCTTTGTTCTCGGCCGCAACTTGTGAACGTGTGGGGCAATGAAGGGTGAAAACGTTTCTTAGGGTCTTGTAAGCCAACCGGGTAGCAAAGAGGAGTGCGGATGAACCTGCTGGACATATCTCAACACAACTCAGGAACTCGAAGCCTGCCAGCTAAGCCGTATCGTCTATTGATGCTCGCTGGCGGCGCTTTTATTGCGGCTTGGGTTATTCACCAGGCGTTCTCACTAGCGCTCTTAAGCATAACCATCATCGCCGGTGCGCAAGTGATTTACCTTGCCTGGCACCGGCTCAGCGCGCGAACGAGAGAATCGCAAGAACTTAGTCGCATACACTTTGCGACGGCTGAAGCGTTGGCGACGGCGATCGACGCGAAGGACCAAACCACACATTGCCATGTTCGTCGCGTCCAGATCTACGCAGCAGGAATGGGTGAAGTCCTGGGGCTCGCGAGTGCTGAGATCGCAGCTCTTAAAGCAGGCGCCTTGCTTCATGATATTGGAAAGCTGGCTGTGCCGGCGCACATTATCAACAAGCCCGGCAGGTTGACCCCGGCCGAGTTTGAGAAGATGAAGATCCATACGACGGTGGGCGCGCAGATCCTGAGTCGAGTTGACTTTCCTTATGCGGTCACTCCAATCGTTCGTCATCATCATGAACAATGGGACGGACTCGGGTATCCCGACGGGCTTAGAGAAGAACAAATACCGATCACGGCGCGCATTATTTCAGTGGTCGACTGTTTCGACTCAGTCAGAGAAGATCGCCCCTTCCGGCGAGGGATGACGCGCGACGAAGCCATCGCGTTCTTACTGCGTGGATCGGGAACCCATTTTGATCCGAAGGTAGTGGAGCTGTTTATTAAGCATCTGCCGCGCTTCGAGGCGCAAATTGCCGCAGCTGGTTTGCCTCAGCAGTTGCCACCTAATGAGGCAAGTGAACCGTTTGCGCTAAACGAAGTCGACATGGCCCAGACCCGAGAGCGCGGATCATTCATGGCTTACGATCAGATTAAGAGCGCGCACCAGGAAGTTTATGCCATGTATGAAATTGCTAGAACCTTCGGTTCTTCACTCGACGTAAGAAACACGGTAGAAGCCCTTGTGGATAAGGTTGGTCAGGTGGTTCCTTTTGATACCTGCGCCGTTTATCTTTACGACGAGGTAAAGGGGTATGCCGTTTCATCTCACGTGGTAGGGAGAAACGCAAGTATTTTGGCGGCCAGATGCGTGGCGCCCGGTAACGGCGTTACAGGATTTGCTTTGGCGAACCGCACTCCCATCAACGAGCTTCACCCCAGTTTGGAGTTTGCCGGACTCGAAATTGAACGAGAATACCGCTCGATGGCATCACTTCCGTTGTTCAAGGATCAGATTTTGCTCGGCGCACTGTCGGTTTATTCAACAGACCTGGAACACTACACAGACGATCACATGCGTTTGTTGGAAACAGTCACTAGGCTGGCGTCCGATGCCTTATCGAATGCGATGCACCACGCAGAGGCTGAATCGAACGCCTTAACCGATCCGCTTACAGGCTTGCCTAACGCGCGTTACATAGCGTTGCGTTTTGACGAAGAGGTCTCTCGAGCGAGACGTAGTGGCCGGCCATTTCAAGTGGTGATGCTTGACCTCGATGATTTTAAATTGGTTAACGATACCTTTGGACATAAGGTCGGCGACAAAATGCTGCGCGAAATGGGTCGAATAATTCAGGGCCAACTTCGCGAATACGATTTTCTCGCTCGATATGCCGGTGATGAGTTTGTTGCGATTCTTCAGGAACTCGTCGGTAATCAGGTTGAGGATTTGAGACAACGCATAGAAAGAGCCGTATCGGATTTCTCGCTTAGGGTGCGGGGCCGCGGTGAAGCGCGTGTTGGAATTAGCGTGGGCACGGCTACGTTTGGCACTGATGGCGAGACTCTTGACCAACTACTGGTCGCTGCCGATCAGGCAATGTATCGCGACAAGTCTGCTCACAAGCTTGAAAAGATCGCGAATAAAGCGGCGGCACGGCCCGAGGGTCTGGTTGATCTGGATAACGACGAGTTCGCATCTGTGTCAGTAAACTAATAACGTTATTCAGACGGTGAACGGGCGGGGGTTATTCCCCCGCCCGTTTTCGTTTGCCATCGGGGCACATATTGATCAATCTTGACATTCCCGTACGCATTCGCTTTCAATCGTTAACGGACGCGTTGGATTTCGGGAATTGAACGAGGCGCGGTCCACGGGCAGGATCACGTAGATCTGAGCCGCTTCAGGATCGCAGCATGCCCCTTCTGAATACTCCTAAACAAAATTCGACCATACTTGTGGTTGATAGCAATCTCGACACGAGCGAAGGCTTGCGTCGTAGTTTCGAAAGCGGTGGCTACCATACGTTAAGCGCGCTGGACGCCCGGTCCGCTATCCTACTGCTCCAAAAAGAACCATGTGACCTCGTCGTCCTCGACCTCGACCTACCTGGAGTCGATGGGTTCAAGCTGTGCAGAGTTCTGCGGGCACAGCCTTCAACCAGCAAAGTTCCAATCATCGCTCTATCGCAGCGCGATAATATTAGTAAAAGGAGTCAGGCGTTTGCGGCGGGCGCCGACGACTTCATCGCCAGAACTTCTTCACCGGGCGAAATAGTTTCCCGCTCGGCAGCCCATCTGCGCGCGGCCCAGCGTGAGAGAGCGCTGCTTGGCAGCAACCGCGAACTAAGATTCCTGGCGGATCTCGGCCGTGGTCTGCTGCGCGCCCTCGAGCCTGAACAGTTGGTGCGCCGCGTTGCCGGCGCGACATATGAAGGGACGAGCGCCACGCTGGCAGCGGCGTTTGTAAAACTGAATGAGCAGGGCGCGGCGGCCTGCGTATTCGATCGCGAGGGAAGCGCCGAAGACTCTTCATTACTCCAGATTGATCTCTTGGAAAGCTGGTTGGGTTCATCGCACGTCGTGCCCGTTCTGCTCAATGATCGCAGCACGTTTTTTCTGCGCGACGACCGTCACACAGTCGAATACGCGGCACCGCTCAAGTTTAGTGGGCGCGCCAATGGCGCCTTGATTGTCGGTTTTGACAACCGGGCAGACTGTGAAGAAACCGTCTGCCGTCTGGTCGATGCAGCAGCGCAACAAACGTCGCTGGCGGTGCATATCTCGACACTTTACCAGGCAGCACGGCAAGTTTCAGCTGGCCTCGCAGTCGAAGTGGAACGCCGTACGGCTGAGGTGGAAGCGCAACGGCGTTTCATCGAAGCGATTATTGATGGACTGCCGCTGTCGCTATATGCAATAGATCGCGACTACAACATCGTAGCCTGGAATCGCAATCGTGAATTAGGTGAACTGGGCATTCCGCGCGGTTCAGTTTTGGGAAAGAATATCTTCAGCGTTCTGACGCGGCAAAAGAGAGAGTTGCTTGAAGGGGAGTTTGCCCGCGTTTTTGAGACTGGAGAAATTCAACGGATTGAACTCGAAACCACTGCAGCCAAGGGCCGCGTCAGTCATTGGCTAATAAGCAAGATCCCAATGTGGATCGATCGTAGCGGGGAAGTTTCGCATGTCATCACAGTCGGTGAGGATATTAGTGCGCGAGTTGAAGCAAACAGGGGGGTTGCGAGGGCCGAAAAACTCGCCGCGGTGGGCCGCCTTGCTGCCGGTGTAGTCCATGAAATCAACAATCCACTGGCGACGATTTCTGCGTGTGCTGAATCCCTGGAATCGCGGTTAAAGGAAGGCGCTTTTGCCGACTCCAGCGCGCTCGACGATTTTCGCGAATATCTCGGCTTGATACGGAGCGAAGCCTTTCGCTGCAAGACCATCACGAACGGCCTGCTCGACTTCAGTCGCACGCGAGCAGCAGAACACTCGCCGTTAAATCTTGGCGACGTCATATTGTCCGCCATGCGGCTCCTGGCCCATCAACAGCGGCGCGAAGGGACCGACTTTAAAATAGAAATTCCTGATGGGCTGCCGCTTGTTTCCGGCGATCCGGGACAATTGCAGCAGGTGATAATTGCGTTGTCCACTAATTCTATCGACGCTATGCCCGACGGTGGCGTGCTTTCGATCACTGCCAAAGCAAATGGGACCAACGTGTTGGTTGAGATCAATGATACAGGACACGGGATTCCACCGGAGCATCTAACAAAAATCTTTGAGCCCTTCTTCACGACTAAGGAAGTTGGCAAAGGCACGGGTCTTGGCTTAGCGGTTTGTTATGGTATCTTAACCGAGCACGGCGGAAGTCTGGACGTAAAATCTGCAGTTGGTGTCGGCACGACGATCACCATCTCACTCCCGGCTCTGATGGAAGAAGAGTAGCGATCTAACCACGATCGTTGTACTCACGGGTTGTTGAGTCAACGCGCAAGTATCGGCTTGCAGTTTTACCCTTAAAATTGTTTGGACGGAGAATCGCAGGCTTGAGTGAGCAACGAGTAGCACGAATTCTGATCGCCGAGGACGAAGCCAATCTTCGCGCGGTGTTGCAGAAGGAGTTGGAGCGATTGGGTTATCGCGTGCAGGTTGCGCCGGATGGTGAGGCTGCCCTGCGCAAGCTGGAAGAAAGTAACGTTGACGTTTTACTTTGCGACATCAACATGCCGCGGATTGACGGCATGGAAGTTCTGCGGCGGGTTCACGAACGGCCGAATCCTCCAGAAGTAATAATGCTGACCGGTCAGGCGACAGTGGAAACGGCCATTGAGGCCATGAAGCTGGGCGCCTACGACTATCTAACCAAGCCTTACATCATCGCAGAACTAGATGTGCGCGTGAGGCAAGCGGCAGAGAAGCGACGGTTGCGTGTTGACAATTTGCGGCTGCGCGAACAACTGGCCCGACAATCGGGGCTACCTAATATTGTTTCAGTTTCGGAAGCTATGAAAGAGGCGCTCAGGCTGGTCGAGCGCGTGGCCCCGTCGGATGCGTCGGTTCTGATTACGGGAGAATCCGGAACGGGAAAGGAACTGATCGCACAGGCCATTCACCGCCTGTCCAGTCGCGCCGAGGGCTCGTTTATCGACATCAACTGTGCGGCGTTTCAGGAGTCGTTGCTTGAGTCGGAGCTTTTTGGGTACGAAGCGGGCGCCTTCTCGGGCGCTAAGGGCCGCAAGCTTGGTCTAATTGAGCTTGCTGACGGTGGCACTCTTTTCCTGGACGAAGTTACAGAATTGCCTGCACAGCTTCAGGCGAAACTATTGCGAGCAATCGAGACCAGAACATTCTTCCGAGTCGGTGGGGTGCGCAAGGTTGAGGTAAACGTGCGGATTGTGGCCGCCACCAATCGCAACCTCGATTCGGTTGTATCGGACGGATCGTTCCGCTCGGACTTGCTATATCGCATCAACGGTTTTCAGATTTCTCTATCTCCGCTCAGAGAGCGTCCGGAAGATATCGAACCGCTGGCTCGATTCCTTTTAAACGACGTGGGTGGAACCACTCCACCTGAACTGGAGCCTATGGCGCTTGAGGCTCTGCGTTCATATAGCTGGCCGGGAAATGTCAGACAGCTGAAGAATTGTCTCGAGCGTGCTGTAATTCTGGCAAACAATGGGCGCATCACAACGGCTGAGCTTCCTCCAGAGGTTGTGCGCCCCGCAGTTCCAGTCCCCGCTTTACCGATGACGCCGCAACAAGCCGCCGCAACTGACTTCAGTGTTAATGTCGGTTCCGCGCCAACGTCATTGAGAGATGTGGAGCGCCAACAAATACTTTCGGCGCTCGAGCAAACCGGCTGGCACCGCGGCAAAACCGCGGAAATTCTGGGTATCTCGCCCTCAACTCTTTATCGTCGTCTTCGCGACTATAATCTAGACCGCCGCCCGCGCTGAACTCTTCACGCTTATCTGACCCAGCCTATCTGTCACTCCGCCGATTGCGTTCGTCCCATCTATGGGCCGACTCACGTCAAATCTTTCGCATACTTTCATGTGATCGTATAGAAAGAGTCCCGCGTTCTGCTGAAAACAACTTGAAATTGTGCCAACGTCTGGATTCTTTCAAGTCGCAGCCCTAATTTCTTTTAACTATAGGAGCATGAAGATGACCACCCCTCTTGTCCTTACGCGTCTATCTGACAAATATAGGCTCTGCTTTCGTCAGACGCGTAGCTTATTTGTCGTTGTCGTTCTAATCGCGTTTCTCTCCGTGACGGCGGTTTCGCAGGGTCCGCAGATTCCAGGAGTGTCGACGCTGACAATAAAATCCAGCGTGCTTGGTGAAGATCGTGTGATCCTTGTGCGCACGCCTCAGGGTTACTACACAAACAAGCTCAGCTATCCAGTCTTGTATATGACTGACGGCGATGCGCACATCGCACACACTTCGAGCAGCGTAGAGTTTCTGGCGAGAAACGGACGCATGTCAGAATTGATAGTTGTGGGAATTACCAACACAGACCGAGCGCGAGACTTGAGTCCTACCAAGCCTTCGCAAGCCGGAGCCACCGGTGCTCCGCGCCTTCCGACAGCGGGCGGTGCTGACAAATTCCTCAAATTCATCGAAGCTGAATTGATTCCCGAAATTGAGAAACGCTATCTCGTTAGACCCTATCGCATTCTGGCAGGACACTCGCTCGGAGGTCTGTTTGCCGTTCATGCATTGTTATCCCGACCTGAAGTGTTCAATTCTTATGTAGCGGTCAGCCCATCGCTGCAATGGGACAACCAGATAGTGGTCAAACGTGCTGAAGATTTTTTCAAGGCGCGCAAAGAGTTAAATGCTACGCTTTTCATGACATTGGGCAACGAGCCGGGAGCAATTGAAGATGGCTTCCACCAGATGCAGCAGGTACTCACTAAAAACAACGCCAAAGGTTTCGAATGGGAAGCGCAACAGTGGCCCGACGAAGATCACGGTTCGGTAGTTTTGCGTAGTCACTATTTTGGTTTGCGGAAGGTTTATGCGGGTTGGCAGATACCTAGAGACCCCAACATGGGAACCGTAGCTGGAGGGTTGAAAGGAGCCGAGGAGCACTATCAGAAACTTTCAGAAAAATTCCGCTACACAATTCCGGTTCCTGAAAACCTAATCAACCAAATTGGTTATCAGCATCTCTTCGGCGATCAAAACGAACAGGCAATCGCAGTCTTCAAGACGAACGTTGAACGCTATCCTGATTCTGCGAATGTCTACGACAGTTTGGCCGAAGCTTATGAAAAGACCGGGCGAATAGACCTGGCTACTCCTCTGTATGAGAAAGCTCAGGCGCTTGGTCAGCAGAACAGAGACCCAAACGCCGCGGTATTCAAGGCAAACTATGAGAGGGCCGCTGAGAAGCTGAAACAGGAAACCGCGAATAAGGCCGAAGCTGGAGCGACGAAGAAAACTAACTAAAACGGTTAGCGGGAGTAGCCGGCAGGAGAAGGATAATCGGGACGCGGTTCGTGGCAAGAGACGGTCACGAACAACCGGTATCCCTGCCGGCTGCTCCTGCTTTGATGCTTGCTGCACGCGTCGAGGAGATGCGTGACAAAGAAGTCCAAGACTATCGTGCTGGGAGTGGTATGCCCGGTTAAGCGAATGATCAGCGAGCCGAACCTGCGTGGAAGAACTTAAACTCGGATGTCTGCCAGTCATCGACGAAAGTACGATCTCTTACCGCCGGTAAAAATATGAAACTCTGTGCTGCGTATATACAGCGCTGGTCGGTCTTGGGACCCAATCCTTTTAGAACTCTAACGTCCCCTATGGACCCATCAGCTCGATGCTCGATTGAGAGTTTGACAGTGCCGTTTTTCTCCTTTGATTGAAGGTCAGCAGTTTGCACTCTCGGACCGAAGACCAGAGTCAGCGCGGAGCGATCCTTTAGGGGAATTCTGTAAGACTTCTCGATCCCTTCGACGAAAAGGGAAGCATAAGCGCGCTTAGATTTTTGGTCACCTTTTCGAAGTAGCTTGTTGCCAGCTTGCCGCAACCGATTCCACCACTCACATTCCACAGAAGTACAAGGCTCAGTTGCAGCTGGAATCTCCTGGTAGCTTGTCACCGAGATTCCTGAGCCCGATGTGCTCTTTACAGTTTTGGTATCCTGCGCTGAAAGTTGGGCGGTCGTAAACAGACAGGCGCAGGATACAAGTCCAAATCTAATGAAAGAACGTCTATGCAACGAGGGTAAGGAATGCCGCAAATCATCTTGTTTCTCCCAATTACGTGAGCGACCGCCCACCGCCGAAGTCGGTCGGCTTCTCAGCGCGCACGGATGTTTTCTACTCCGTATAAGAGTACTCTCTCTCAATGAGGAAGTTCTCACTACCACCCGGCTGACCGCAATAGCAATCATAGGTACAATGCCAGTGCGTCTGACTCCCAGACTGAACCGATATCGCGTTGTTCAAATTGCATTAGCAACCCGGAAAGGATTCTTGTTGCCTTGAGGTCGTGATTTTGCTTGATTAGAAGAGCATTCGACAGCCCCACCATAAGCAGGCCGACTAAGAGATTTCCCATCCTTCGGGGGCTGCCAGGTGGAGCAACGGGGTGAGGCGTTTCAACTAATCAGCGCAAATATCCAACCGGTCCGCGCATTTATAAAGCGAAATCCCTAATAGACACGCGATCACCAGATTGAAATAGAACGTTAATGTACCATCGATAAACTTTGCCGGTAGGTTTCCAAAAAACGGTAGCGCCAGTGGTGCCGTCACGAAAGCGACTATCATGTTAATCACGAAGGCTACAAGCTGGATCATAAGCACCATGCCGAAAGCCTTGAAGTAAGTGCCACCCATACGCCGAATGGTGTCGAGACCTACCATTGGGTTGATAACCGAACCAAAGCTCTGAGTGTACCCGGCCACAGCGAGGGCCATCGGGTAGTAAAAAATCGCCCACACGATTGCGAGCAAAAAGAGTCCAGCAAGAGCGATACCCGCTCCCAGATAGGGAAGCAGGAATTGAAGTCCTGAAGTTGGATCGTCCTGCTGCTTGGTTCGCTGAGCCTCCCGTCCAATTTCCGCGCCGGGCCGAAGCTCGTTAAGTTTCTTATTCGCTTCTTCCAGTTTTCTGGGGTCGGCGTTGGGATCCATAAGAGTTGCCAGCTCATCCTCGCTTGGGCCTGGTTGTTCGGCAGTTGCCACTCCCGGACCACCCAAAGGCGAAACCGCAGGTGCGCTGTTCATAACTCCGAAGAGAAGGGCAATGAGAAGAACGATCACGGGTCCCCAAGTGACAATCGTAATGCCTAATCCGAGGAAAATCGGCTGAACTAGATCGTCCCACATTGAGAACTCGGAGAAGTCGGGCATGAAGCTTCGATTTAACCGGCCCCAGGCTACCTGGCTGATTACGTGCGACATGCAACCAAACATAATCACGTAGGCAATGACTGCTGTGCGAAAACCGCCCAGCAGCAACAATCCGTAAGCGAGAGCCCCAAATAATAGTGCTACCTTGTGTTGAAGCGGATAGCGGATCGCGCGACCGAAATCTTCGAATCCAAACCCTGAGCTTTGAAATTCCCTGTTAACAGCTTTGGCTTTCACTTGTTCATAAGGCACGCACAGATCGCCACACAGCGGGCACAAACTAATGCCTTTGACCACCCGTGCGCAGTCTTTACAAAAAACCTCACCGTCCATTCGGCAAATGTAGACTGGAGGTACCTCGGGATGGTTGTGACAGGAGACTCCGGTTAGAGGTGGGGCGGCAATTGGAGTTGTCGGCGCCGTAAACGACTCTGTCGGTTCCGCACGCACAGGCGCGAGAGATTCATCGGGCCGCACTGCTTCGCGAGGATCCGCTTCGGGTAGGGTTGTGGGTACGACGGTTAATGCAACACGCTCGCCGCTGAAGGCGGCCTTCAGCATCGGCGCTCGACCGGCGTCGATCCAGTTGAGGTTGCCTTTGCTTACCTTGTCTGTCGGCAAGACGCAGCCTTCGGCAATCCACTGTTTCAGGGTTTCCAGATCGGCTTCAAATACTCCTTCAGCCGTGCTGACACGCCATAGTTCAACTTGTGCGCTCATGGGATTCGGTCCTTATTATTGAGGTGACTTTGAGTTCGCATCCTGGACGGATACGACTTGTGCATTGGCGGGGCCGCGTCTCCAGATAAGGCTTGAGGCCGGGACGCTCGATAATACTAATGTTTGCGATTGGGCCCGTCAATACTTTGGTTGCGGCGCCTTTATTTGTTCGCGACCTGATTGTCTGCGTTTCGCCTCATTGTGGGCCACAATTTTGACATTTTGATTGACAATCGCGGGCCCCAAGTCCTTTAATCCAACTGGGTCCTCCAATTGACCCGGCATTTCACCCTTAACCTCTTCACTCAAGCCTTAAACCGTCTTCAAAATGTGCAAATCTTTCCAAGGCGTTTGACCACGAAAACCCATCAACCCCCAAAAAGAAAACCATGAAAATAACGAGCATTTTCCTAATCTTGAGCTTCTTACTCATCTCAGCTACGCCAGCGAAAGCCGTAATCTTGCGCGGCGTAGTAACTGAAGTTCGCGACGGCCAGAGCGTGGTCGTCTTCAGCGGTGGTCGAAACTTCGTAGTCTCTCTGATCGGAGTGGACGCGCCTGAATCGGACCAGGACTTTGGTAATGCGTCTCGGGAGCATCTTGCTTATCTGGTGCTCAACAAGCCTGTTGAAATCGAGTTTAGTCAACTGGATTATGACCGGGTGATTGGGAAAGTCATATGTAGCCAAAGGGACATAGGTCTCCAGGTAATTCGCGATGGAGTGGCATGGCATGACAAAACGAGCGGGCGAAGTCTGTCAGAAGTAGAGCGCAGTGTTTACGTGGAAGCCGAACAACTTGCACGAAATGAATCGCGAGGCCTCTGGCAGGACGGAACACCCATGCCGCCGTGGGAATGGAGACGCGCGCAAGCAGCGAAGCGTGCGCCACAGGCCGCATATAAAAATGGGGCTGGGCGATCACTTCAAACCGAGGACCTTGCATTTCCCAGAGTTGCGCCCGCAGCAGGATCGACAGTTGATTCGCGAAGTTCTCGCTCGTTACCAAAGCCAACCGCCAAGCCCTTTAACGCGCCGGGCCAGAATGCTGACTTTCGCGGGTACCTGGGCCAGGGGCGCGTTAGTATCGTTTACTTTTATGCAGATTGGTGTCCGGCTTGTCGCAGACTTACGCCGGTGATGGATGAGTTAAACGCACGTGTTCCTGACATGCAGGTGGTGTTTATGGACATTGGCGAATGGAATACACCCGTAACGGCTGAGCATGGTGTGAACTTCGTTCCGTATCTAAAAATCTACGACAAGACCGGAAATCTGGTCGCCGACGGAAAATCTGCGAGAGCCTGGCTGGCCCAGGCAATGGCTGACCGCAAGTAGGGCAATCAATTCCGCACACGACCGTCCTCGAACTGAGCGCGTTTGGTGCCATTACCATACAAGTTGGTGGCGCCGTTTAGTTCTCGATATCCGCTATGGTGCCAGCAAGAGCTTGCCGGTTGTTTTTCGTCCTTCAAGATCGCGATGCGCGGTTGCCGCTTCGGACAATGAGTAGGTTTTGTGTATCCGTAGTTTGAGCGTACCGCTTGCCACCATTTCCAGAACGTCGTTCGATCGTGTCTCTAGCTCTTCCCAAGTATTAATGTAGTGATGAAGGCTGGGTCGCGTGATATATAGCGATCCTTTTTTGTTTAAGATCATCGGGTCAAAAGGCGGGACGGCGCCGCTGGACGCACCGTAAAGAACCAGGTATCCACGTAAACGAATGACGTTCAAATCTTTTTCGAAGGTTGTTCTGCCAACACCGTCATAAACCACATCGACACCCTTCCCGAGGGTGAGGCGGTTTGTTTCAGTTTCAAAGTCCTGCGTCGTGTAAATAATTACCTCGTCGGCGCCGGCGTCGCGGGCGAGTTGGGCCTTAGCGTCGGAGCCTGCGGTTCCGATCACGCGCGCGCCCAGGTGCTTAGCCATCTGGACCAGTATCAAGCCCACACCACCGGCTGCGGCATGGATCAATACAGTTTCTCCCTGTTTGATTGCGTAGGTACTACGGCTCAGGTAGTGCGCGGTCATTCCCTGCAGCATCGCCGCTGCGGCCTGATCGAAGTCCACGTCGTCTGGTATTTTCACCAGACGGTCAGCAGGCACTGCGGCGTACTGCGCATAACTTCCCAGAACGCCTGTGTAAGCCACGCGATCTCCGACCTTCAAATTGGTTACGTCAGATCCGATAACGCTGACGACTCCTGCGCCCTCCTGGCCTACGGTAAAGGGAAGCGGCGCCGGGTAACGCCCCTCGCGGTAATAGACGTCGATGAAGTTCACGCCAACTGCTTTGATTTCGACGACCGCTTCATTTGGTCTAGGTTCTGGAGTTGGAAGATCCACGTGCTTGAGAACTTCCGGCCCGCCGAGTTGGAAAACTTGAATCGCTTTCATGTGCTAATGGTAAATCGCTAGAGCCATACCGTAAACCATTGAACTAGTACCGCGGACGTCTTGCGAGCAGTGAGCGCGTGGCGCGAGTGTCTTCTTCTCCGGCCCGCGTATCCAAGTCGAGCCCCTTGCGGACCAGACGTGCGCCCTTCCAGGTCAACGTCGCGCTGGGAAATAGGACCCCAATATCAAGCGTGAAGACCAACGTCTGCCTTAGGAACGCAGAAATACGGTTTGTTTTGCGGATGCGAATTGCTAAAGCGTCGGAGTATTAGAAGGCATGGCGGCTAAACTAACGGAAGACTGATACAATTGCTCCACGCAACACGTATAGATTGACCGGTGGAAACAGTCGGGGAGGGATCATATGAGCTGGAATCAAGATTCTTTGAATAGAAACACCGACAGGGAAGCTGCGCTCTTGCCAGTGGACGTACGGGACGAGCGAGTAGGCGCTTTTCTCAGCAAGGTTTACGGATGGATGTTTGTCGGTTTGCTCATCACGGCCGTTACGGCATATGGGATAGCTTCTTCACCCGCACTCATCGAAACTCTGATCGTTAACCGGCTCGTGTTTTGGGTCTTGATAATTGCCCAGCTTGGTCTGGTCATTTATCTCGCGAACCGCGTCGAGCATATGGCGCCTACTACAGCGGCGGGACTCTTCATGCTTTATTCGGCACTCGTAGGCGTCACGACTTCAGTCGTCCTGCTGGTCTTCACCGGGGCCTCGATCGCTTCGACATTTATCATTACCGCGGGGATGTTTGGAGGGATGGCATTCTTCGGCACGGTGACAAAAAGAAGTTTAGCCGGCTGGGGCCAGTTTCTCTTCATGGGACTGATTGGACTCATCATTGCCATGATCGTCGGAATGTTCTGGCAAAATAATGCGATGCAATTTGTTATCTCGGTAGTAGGGGTTTTGATCTTTACTGGATTAACAGCCTGGGACGCGCAGCGGCTAAAGCAAATGGCGGTTTCGCTGCCTGATGGACAGGTGGGCTCTTACGCAGTGGTGGGAGCTCTGTCGCTTTACCTCGATTTCATCAATCTCTTTTTCTTCCTGTTGCGCCTGACCGGAAGCCGGCGCTAAAGGTCGTCACCGTCACGCAAACCGTCAGTTTGCGGACGTTACCATTCTCGCTTGATCAAATTGGGTGGCTGCCTCCGCCAGGTTCGCAAATTAACAGTTTGCGTTACTGTTGCCGCAGCTGCTTGCGATCGATCTTGCCGCGGTCGTTTTTTGGTAGGGAAGAAACGAAATCTATCCAACGCGGATATTTATAAACGGCGAGATGCGTCTTCACAAACTCTTTTAATTCTTCTTCAAGTGAACCAGCGGCCCCAAACTCTTCACGGAGCACCACAAAAGCCTTCGGTTTAATAAGACCATCGCCGCCGTCTGCGCCGATCACTGCACATTCCAACACGGCTTCGTGTTGGAGCAGGCAATTCTCAATCTCGGCTGGCGCGACAAAGATGCCCGACACTTTCAGCATGTCGTCAGTGCGCCCGTGATACCAATGGTAACCATCGGCGTCGACGTGAAACTGGTCACCGGTGGTGCACCAGTCTCCCGCAAACGTTTCTTTCGATTTATCATGGGCGTTCCAATAGCAAAGCGCTGCGGAGTCGCCTTTAATTTTTAGTGTGCCCATGTCTCCAGTCGGAACCTGCCGGCCGTCTGCATCGACGACTCTGGCTTCGTAACCGTTTACTACTTTGCCAAGGCTTCCCGGTTTCACATCGCCCGGCCTGTTGGAGATATAGATATGAAACATTTCCGCCGAGCCGATGCCGTCATAGATTTCCACGCCTACGGCCTTTTTCCAACGCTCGTAGAGTTCAATCGGCAGTGCCTCGCCCGCTGAATAGCAGAATCGCAAGCTCGATAGGTCGTGCCGGCTGACGTCGACAGAATTCAGCATGGAGTTAATCATGGTCGGGACCGTGGTGAGGATGGTTGGCCGATAACGGTCGATCAACTCGAATAGTTTTTCGGGCGTCGACCTTTCAGCGAACAGCGCGGTAGCTCCGCCAACTGCAAAGGGAAACAGCAGGTTCGTGCCGGTAGCATAGCCAAAGAAAAGTTTGGGAACGGACAGCGTCAGATCGTCTTCATTTACACCAATCGTGCCCTTGGCAAAGACTTCGGTGTTGTATGGCAGATCGTGTTGCAGGTGGACGGCGCCTTTCGGATGGCCCGTCGAACCTGAAGTGAAAAGCCAGATTGCGATATCGTCACGATGCGTGTCGGCGGGAAGGCATTCGTCTAACTGAGCGTCGACCGTTTCGTTAAAAGAAACCCACTGCGGTTCGTGCCGCTGATGGACTGAAGCGTGGTCGCTTTCGATGTGACTGCCCTGATAATGAGGTAGGTCCGCCCCATCTTCGTTGACTACGAGAACTGCTTTCAAATATTCCGAACGATTGGCGACTCCACGAAAACTTTCCGCAAGGGTTTGCGGAATGACAGCCACGCGGGCGCGCGTGTACTCGAGATAGTAATTGTAATCATCCGCCGGCAGCAGCGGATTAACCATCGTAATTACAGCACCGATCCGTGCCGCGCCAAACCAGGTCCAAACAAACGCCGGACAATCCGGCAAGACGATCAGGACCCGATCTTCAATCTCGACACCCAATTCACGTAATGTATTTCCCACGCGATTGGACTGGAGCGCTGTGTCGGCGTAAGTAAACGTCTTATCTTCGAAATACAGGCAGACTTTGTTCTCCCGACCTTCTTCCAGGTTGTGATAGAGGAAGTAATCCGCCATGTTGAAGCGATCTGGGAATAAGACCATATGGATGATTTTCTTCCATCAATCGTAAAATTCGCGACGATGACCAATTGTGACGATTGTGACCGTATGAGTTGCGTCGTCAATTTCATACCCTACGCGCCAATCACCCACGCGAATCCGCCACAATCCTGCTGCTGTTTTTACTTTGATACACCCGGGAGGTCGTGACTCTTTTATGAGGGCTAACAAAGCTTTCACGATGCGGTTCTTAGTCGTTCTGTCGAGACGCTTCAACTCACGCTCCGCGCGCGAGTTGATCTCGATAATGTTATCCATCGATCTCGCCCGTGTCCCGTAGCTCTTCTACAACATCGATAAGAAGACGACGCGGCTCATTCTTGGTTTCCTCAGCGACGCGCGTGACGTGTAAGTCTTCCAATAATTCCTCGTACTCTTCGATCGGCATAATGACTGCAGTTCGCTCGCCGTTTTCATTAGTAATATATTGGACGTTCCGTGACATTGGTTTAACTCCTGTTGGTATATTCGGCAGCATTCTACCACGTCAAGTATCTGCCAAAGCTTGCTTCAGGAACTGTTCCAAACGCTGTAGTTCATCATCCGGTATCGAAGTGAATTGCACCGCGAACCCTATTTCGTTAGCGGCATCGACCACTTCACCCCAGGCTGAGATCTCTGTGTCATCGGGGAGTATTATTTCTACTCGTACCAACTCTTTGTTCTCAACCGCTCCGCCGGTGAGAACAAAGCAACCATGCATGCTTAAGTTTGTGATATCGGCGTCTTGCAGTGTTAAAACGCCCTCCCACCGTGCAGGCAGGTTCACATTGACTCGCGGAGAGCGTCTTCGTTCACGTCCCATATCAGGCAAATGTGAAATGCGTAAAGTTAGACTTCACTCCTTGGCAAAGGGACATCCGCCCTCGCCATGTTTAGTGTCGAGATAAGTGCGCGCTTCCCACAATTCGGGGAAAAACTTTTTATCGAGCGTGGTGCGCAGATAGCCGACCCCTTCAGAACCACCCGTGCCCCGTTTCGTTCCTACCATACGTTCAACCATCTTGATGTGATGCGAGCGCCAGAGCGAGAAATACTCATCATGCTCCAGCAGACTTTCGGCCAAGTGAAATTCTTCGAAGCGTTCTTCGAAATGAGTCAGGACTTCCAACGCCGCCCTGGTCCGTCTGCCATAGCGTTTATTACGTTCTTCTTCGTCCAAAGATCCATCAAGTGCCGGCGCATCGAAACCCCGCTTCGTTAAAGCAGCAAAAAAGGCGTCGCGCAAAGTTGGTTGCTCGAAGCGCGCGCGCAAACGCGTGTTAGCAAATTCATCATCGCGGAATTCGTGCAGAAGCTTTTCGTCCTTTAGTCCAGAAGCGAATTCAATCTCTCGAAACTGCATGGATTGAAAACCACTGGCGGGATTTAGCTCGTCACGGAATCCCAGGAAGTTGATCGGTGTCATTGTTTCCAGGATATGAATCTGCGGAATCAAGAGTTTCTCAATTTCCACGATTCGACGCAGCGCACTCGTCGCCGCCGCCAGCCGGTCCTCGCTCATTAGGTTTATAGCCGCATCGATTTCATGAAGGATCTGTTTGAACCACAGTTCATACGCCTGATGGACTGTAATAAATAACAACTCGTCGTGATGTTGCGGATCAGAAAGGCACTGCTGAAGCCCAATCAAATCCTGAACTTTAAGATATGAGTTGTAAGAGAGCAGAGAATTCTTGCCGTAATCGTTGGACATATAATCGGTTATGCTGGAAACCCGGAAGTGTCGCGAACTCTTTTAGCCTGTGCCAAATGGCGCCAGCCGTGCACGACGGTGACTACAAAAGCATCGGCCAGGCTGTAACGCATGAATGGGGTAACCGGCGATCTCAACCTTACTTTGTTGTAATCAATTCCCTTAGCCTCACGAACAAAATCTAGAAACGAGCTTTGCTGGTTTAGAAACTTTTCCAATGCACCTTCAATCAGCGCGGATTGAGATGGTCGGAAAACCTTCGGCGCAGGCACTTTCCTTGTAGTCTCAGGCACGACCTGCCTGATTAGCCACCCACCGACCCAGCTGGGCTTGTATGGAAGCGCGGAAGTCGCCGGCCATTTTTCGCGACCCTGCTTTATCGCCGTGGTGAAGTAGGAATTGAACTGCCTACTGGTTACCGCCAGGTGGTCCAGGCATTGCGCGATGCTCCATCTATCTGGCGATGAAGTCCAACTCAATTGATTGTCACTCAGACCGGCCACCAGTTGCTGCGCGCCCTCGCTATTCCTATCGGCCTCTTCGATGACGGTTTTCAGAAAGTCCTGGGATTCGAGGAATTGCTTCATGGCGTTTCAAAAGGCGGCGCCAACTTTCCCAGCCGACTCGTAAGCTCGCGTGTCGCGAATTTGTTTCATCTGGTTGATTACTATTTCCATCTCTTCATCAGTGTTGTAGAAGTGTGGAGAGATTCGTATTCCAGCTCCCGGCCGGTAGTCGACGATGATCTCGCGTTTGATAAGTTCACTCGTGATTGCTCCCGCGTCCGGATGGCCGACCGTAATTGTGCCGCCGCGCTCTGCCGCGTTTTTCGGGCTCGTCACTTCAAAACCGGCTTCTTCAGCGAGTTGAATCAATCGCGTAGTCTGTAAGACGCTCTTTTGCCTGATGTTTTCGACGCCAACCTGGTTGATTATTTGATATCCGGAATGCGCTGCGTAAAGCGCTGGAATCGCCGGTGACCCGTGGAGAAACCGCCTGATGCCCGTTGCATATCTAAGCTCGGTGTCGAATGCAAATGGTTGTTCATGGGCCATCCAACCTGTGGTTTTAGGTTCGAGCTGGTCGTGCAAATCGGGACGAACGTAAAGATAGCCTGCACCGGGACCTCCACAGAGCCACTTCACAGAACCGCCGGTGGCAAAATCAACATTTAGATCTTTGACGCTGAAAGGAACTGTTCCGGCAGATTGATAACAATCAAGCACCACGCGAGCCCCGACTTCATGCGCACGCTCGGTAATCGCCTTTGCGTTTTGCAGAAAACCGCTTTTAAAGAGCACATGAGAGAACGGAACCAAAAGGGTTTCTTCGTCAATTGCTTCCAGAAAACGATCAAGCGGCACAGTAATGCCGTCGTCCGACTTGACCGTTTCGATTCGCAAGTTTCTATCGCGAGCATGTGCTTCGTAGACATACATTACCGACGGAAAATTCAGTTCCGAGTAGACGATCTTGTTTCTCTTTGGTGTCGGCTCAAAGCAGGAAAGAATGAGTGACTGGCAGATTGAAACATTCTGATGCATCACCACGGTGTCGGGATCGGCGCCAATAATCCTCGCCACCTCGTTGCCGGTGGTCACGGGCATGTCCCACCAGCCTTCGGCCCAGGCTCTCACGCCGCGCGTGGCCCATGTTTCGGCATATTCCGTGAGCAGTGTAAAAGTCTCTCGCGGCATCGCGCCCAGACTATGGGAAATTAAATAAACAGTCTTTCCCAGAATAGGAAACTCAAGCCGCCACTTAAGAAGGTCGTCAACCAAATCGGTGCACTCCACTTTGTTTTGAAAGTCTTATCAAATTTACCACAGAGCGGTTGGTTAAAGCAGGTTGGGTTGAGAGTTGCCAAGAGGTGGCTTGCCCGCGTGGCTTTTTTCTAGTACTGGTAGAGTCAATCAAGATGTGGAAATTCAAGAATCCGATCCGGCACCAGATTCCTGACGCGCGCTGGCCTCCGGCCGACGAGGCCGCGGCGTCTCGTCTTTTCCAACCCATCAAGATTGGTCCAATCGAGGCTGAAAGCCGAAGCTGGGTACCGGCGATGGTGCCATGGCGGGCTACAGACGAGGGGTTTGTAACTCAGGAAAACCTTGATTGGTATCGACGTTTTGCTGAAGGACGGCCGGGAGTCCTGGTGGTCGAGGCAACCGGCGTTCGAGATATTCCCAGCGGCCCCCTACTGCGTATTGGCCACGATCGCTTTGTTCCGGGTCTGAGAAAGCTGGTCGAAATTGTTCGGGAGGCAAGTGAGGGACACACAAAACTCTTCATACAGATCATCGATTTCCTTAGCGTTAAGCGGCGGCCGGAGAGAGATAAATACTTCGAACGGTTTCTACAAATAACAGATGGACATCGACGTGCACTGGTTGATGTCACCGGCGACTCAGGATGGCTCGATGCAATTGAATCTGAACTGCGACAGTTTCTTTTAAACTCCCCTGATGAGGTTGTTGAGAAGGTACTCGACGCTCGCGAGTTGGAGGCTTTGCGGTTTGGCTATCGCGAATCTGTTACCGACACCGACTTGCCGCACATTCGTGAACTGCCAAAAGTGTTGCCGGGAATATTTGCCGAGGCCGCAGGTCGGGCACGAGAGGCCGGCTTCGACGGCGTCGAACTTCACTACGCGCATGCCTATACGATGGCTGGTTTTCTCAGCGCGTTGAATGTTCGCGAAGATGGTTATGGCGGTGTGCCTGAAAATCGTGTGCGCCTGCCATTGGAAGTTTTTCGGGCAGTGCGCCAAACAGTCGGGAACGACTACGTGGTCGGTGCGCGATTCCTGGGTGACGAAGTGATCGCCGGTGGCAATCGGGTCGACGATGCAGTCTACTTCGGACTCGAATTTGCGCGCGCGGGTTTTGATTTTCTCTCAATCTCGAAGGGCGGGAAATTTGAAGACGCGCAGCAGCCAAAGGTGGGCCAGGCCGTTTACCCGTACACAGGGCAGAGCGGTTACGAATGCATGCCTACAGTGTTGTCAGACGAGACGGGGCCGTTTCTGCGCAGCGTGCCGTTGGTGGCCGCGATAAAGCGTGCGGTGAATGCGGCAGGATTTCAGACTCCGGTAGTCGCCACTGGCGGAATAAGCACATTTGAACAGGCTGAATCGATATTGCGAAGGGGCCACGCCGACATCGTTGGTCTCGCTCGCCAGGCATTGGCTGATCCTGATTGGTTCATAAAAGTGAAACTCGGGCGTGGTGACGAAGTCAGGCGTTGCACCTATACGAACTATTGCGAGGCGCTGGACCAGGCGCACCGTCCTGTGACGTGCAAACTTTGGGACCGGGTGGAACTAGATGAACCGGGAATTGCGACAGTTGATGAAGGACGACGACGGTTGCTGGCTCCGGAATGGAAAAGATAGGTCAGGTTCCTTGAGGAATCGTCTCTCACTGGGACCGCGGGCGTCTCGCCCGCCGATCATGCGCAACAGGCGTCTACACTAATTTCCGCGGCGGTTACGCTCGCGCTTCGCGCTCGCGGCGGGCGAGACGCCCGCGGTCCCAAGTACTTACCGTCTACTTGCCATGGCCTCATAATCGGCGATAAAGCGCGGGTCGCGACGTTTTAAGTCTTCATAGTCCACCCGACCGCTCCTGGTCATCAACGCGTACGCCAACTCAATTGGACTCAGATTCATGAATTGCCGCGCGTTTTCAAACCAGCGCATGCTGTCGTAAGCCGCCGACTGGTACGCTTCAATAACGGGTTTGCGAACCGCTTCAAAGTCAGCCAGCGCAGTGCGTTTATCGCTGGTCCTCTGAAAACATTCATGAAGGGCGATGGCATCTTCAATCGCCAACTTGGTCCCTGAGCCGATCGAGAAATGGGCCGTGTGCAGCGCATCGCCGAGTAACACCACATTCTCAAAACCCCACTGCCCATTCTTCACCAGCAGGAAATTGATCCATTTCGAGTTGTTTGACAGCAGCACCTGCCCATTCAGATCCTGAGCAAACACTCTCTCGATGTAGGTTCGTGTTTGGGCGTCATCGAGATTAGCGAAACCGGATGCCTGCCAGGTTTCCTGATCGCATTCGACGATGAACGTGCTGGTAGTTTTACTAAACTTATAAGAATGCGCGGCAAACACACCTGCATCGTCTTGTCGAAAGGTCAGGGTTAAACCATGGAAGAGTCTGTTTGTGCCGTACCAGATGTAACGATTGGGACGAAAATCGAGCCTTGGAGCAAACTCGGAGGAATAGTGCTTTCTGACTGTGCTGTTAACTCCGTCCGCGGCTACCAGCAAATCGCAGCTCTTACGCACGGAGTCGATATCGGAAACCTCGTGGCGGAAAACCAGGGTGATGCCGAGCTCTTCGCAGCGTCGCTGCAGAATCTTCAATAGGTCCAAACGGGCGACGCCGGAAAAACTATTCCCATGAATGGAGATCTTCTCATCGCGATGGACCACATCAACATTGTCCCATGCCTCGAAACTCCGCGTGATCTCGGCGTGTGATTCTTCATCCGCCGCGCGCAGATTTGCCAGGGTCTTGCCGGAGAAAACCACACCCCATCCGAAGGTATCGTCAGGACCATTGCGTTCGTAGATGGTAATCTCATGCGACGGGTCCGACTTCTTCATCAGGATTGCGAAATACATTCCCGCCGGACCGCCGCCGATGATCTTGATTTTCATCTAAGTAGGAGAGGCATTTGTGGTCAGCCAGCAGGGGGAGTGTCTTCCTGACATATAGCTACCTTTGGCGTTTTAGGTAGTAATACACTTTAGTCTGATGGAAGTTTCCTATGATCTCTTCATCCGCGCGGACAGTCACCAGCTCCCAGCCTTCAGCACCAAGTTTGTTAAGATCGACAGGAATCTGGCCTTTTGTTTCTGGGACCACTTTATGTTCCCAGACAGGTTTTGGCGGAGCTTGCTTTTGATCCTGTCTTGCCACAGTGACAAGACTATAGAAAGCTATAACTCCGACGATCAACAGCAAATGCATTCTGGATTTCATATTCGCACCCTCCCAACTCCAATTCTGCTGGCGCCTAAGCTCTTACTCCTTTAATAGCTGGCTGGCAATAATGAGTTTCTGGATCTCAGACGTTCCTTCGTAAATCCTGAGCGCGCGCACGTCTCTATACAAGCGCTCTACGACACTGCCCCGAACAAGCCCTGCGCCGCCGTGAATCTGCACTGCCTGATCGATGATGCGGCCGGCTGCTTCAGTGGCGAATAGTTTCGCTTCGCTTGATTCGCGTGTGACACGCGCAGTGCCCGTGTCCTTCAAATATGCAGCGCGATAGACAAGGAGACGAGCGGCGTCCAGCTCGGTAACCATGTCGGCAAGTTTTTCCTGTATGAGTTGATGCTCTGAGAGCACGCGCCCGAATTGTTTGCGGTTCTTTGAATATGCGACTGCTTCGTCGAGGGCTCTCCGCGCGAGGCCGCAAGCTGCGGCGCCAACGCTGGGCCGGAACATATCCAGCGTGCGCATAGCCAACAAGAATCCATCGCCTTCACCGCCAACCATGTCCTCCGCGGGAACACGACAGTCTTTGAATTCAATTTGTCCGATTGGATGTGCAGCGATCATGGGCGTGCGTTCGACAACACTGAAGCCGGGAATCCTTGCGCCCACCACAAACGCCGACAACGAAGCACGGCCGTTGGCTTCGGCCCCTGTTCTTGCAAACACAGTGTAGAAATCCGCCACACCCGCGTTTGAGATAAAACGCTTGGCGCCGTTGATGACATAAGCGTCACCATCACGTTGCGCCGTCGTTTTGATTGCGGATACGTCCGACCCGGCCTCCGGTTCGGTTAAGGCGAAAGCTGCGACTGCTTTGCCTTCCGCGGCGCGGGAAACCCAAAAATCGCGAACATGTTCGGGCGCCGCCTGGCTGATTGCATAGGTGCCTAAGCCCTGCATGACAAAAGCCAGGTCGGCGAGCGCGGAAGAATACGAGAGGGTCTCGCGGATCAAACAGATGGCGCGAACGTCGGGCTTCCTTGCCGGTGACGAGACAACGAATTCCAGCACGCCTGCCTGCCCCAGGCTTGCGACATATCCGCGAAGCCGCGCATCCACATCTCCATCTTCATCCTTCGTTCCATCAATTTCCTGTCCAACGAAAGTGTCGAGGTCAGCCGCGAGGTTACGATGTTCGTCGGCGAGGAAGGGAAGTTGTTGAATGAATTTATCGGTCATGACAATCAGCAATCACTTGAACTTCGGTTCTCGCCTGGCAACAAACGCCTCGTGAGCGTCCCGATAATCCGGGTGCTGCATACAAATCGCCTGGGCCTGCGCCTCACATTCGAGAGCTGCGGCCAGATTCATGTCCAACTCACGATCAAGCATCTCTTTGGTCTTAGCGAGCGCAAAGCCAGGACCGCTTGCCAAACGCTCCGCGAGTTCACGTGTCGTCGTTTCCAGATTCTCGGCCGCAACGACACGATTGTACAGTCCGATGCGTTCAGCCTCGGCAGCCGATATGAAATCACCCGTGTAAAGGAGCTCCGTCGCTTTGGCAAGCCCAACCACGCGCGGTAGCAAGTATGCCGCGCCCATGTCTGCGCCCGAGAGGCCGACCTTCACGAACAAGAAAGCGATCTTTGCCTCTACACTTGCGATACGAATATCTGACGCCAGTGCGATACAGGCCCCGGCTCCTGCTGTGGTCCCGTTGAGACTGGCGATAATCGGCTTCTGCAGCTCACGAATGTTCTGCACCAGTTTGCACGTCATCCGCGTAAACTCAAGCAGACCTTCCATGTCGCGGTTGAAAAGCTCACCAATGATGTCGTGGACATCGCCACCTGAACAAAAAGCCCGCCCGGCACCCGTTATGACCACCACCCGAACGCCTGCTTCAGCTTGCAATGCAGCGAAGGTGTCGGTCAGCTCGCGATAGACTTCGAAGGTTAACGCGTTCAATCGTTGAGGGCGATTGAGCGTGATGGTAGCTACGCCATTTTCGGCTTGTTCATAAATAAAACTCTTTGGACTAAGCATCTGGTTGAAGTCGACTCACGAAGTCAGGATTGCGATTGCTTCAATTTCAACTTTCGCCGACGGGTCTAGTAAACCTTTCACTTCCACCAGCGTCATGGCCGGGAAATGTTTCCCCATGCGCGCACGATAGCGTTCGCCAACACTGGCCGTCTGTTCGACATATTCGACCTTGTTGGTCACGTAAACAACCATTCGCGCTATCTGGCCGGCGTTCCCACCTGCTTCCTGGACCACCGACAATACATTTCCGAGCGCTCGATCAAACTGTTCGACGAAGTCTTCACTGACAATCCTTTGCTTTTCGTCCCAGCCAATCTGGCCGGACACGAACAACAATCGACCACCGGGTTCACACAAAACGCCGTTTGAATACCCGCGTGGGCGGCCCAGTGATTCCGGGTTAATGAGGGTGAAATGCATAGTTGTTGGCCTCGAAGTTTGGAATGCAAGTTATTAGATTCCTGGAGTTGGAGCAAGTGAAGAATGGATTTACAGAACCGAGCGCGGTAGCGCCGGATGCAAAGAGCCTCCAGAGGGATTCACTAACCCTTCATCCAATCTAAAATAGTAGCTATGAAGGCGCTGTGCTGCGATGTTGATGCGAAAGGCCTCCAGTATCGGGCGCTACCCGCGCCCGGTTCTGTAAAGCGTTGACAGACCGTCTTTTCTTTTCCAGGTTGATAATGACAGCCGAACAAAAACAACTGTTGCTTTACGACAAAATAAAAAGGGCCGCCTCGTTACAAGACGACCCTTAAGATTGAATGCTGAAACTTTAGTCGAGGACTTTGTCCAGGCGCGACGCGAGTTGACCGGCCAAATTGCCTTGGGGATCAAGGCCCCCGATTGGTTCGCCAACAGGCTTCCCGTTCTTGTCCAGGATTACTATTGACGGTAATTGATCCACGCCAAACTTTCGGGACACCGCTCCATCCGGGTCCCGCAGCACTGTTACCTTAAGGCCATACTTCTGTGCGAATGCGCGAAGTTGTGCGTCACTTGCGTAATTCTTCGACTTCGCATCGTCCGACTCAGTGCTGACCCAGTAAACGACTACTCCTCGATTAGCGTATTCATCGGCGAGCTTTCTGATTCCCTGCAACTGTGCCTTCGAGAGCGGTAGCCATGATGCGCCAAATGCCAAGACAACGACCTCGCCACGCAGGCTGTCGGAAGTTATCGTCTGGCCGTCGGTCGAACGCAATGAAAAGTCGGCCGGACCGCGATCCTGGGCCAACCCAAGAGAAGATCCCAATAGCAAAGTCAAAACCAGGGCCACCAGGGGGATTCTGTATTTGTGAAGCATTTCTCTCCTTTGCCCGTCCGAGGGGAGTGGGGCAATGGTTTAGATGAGGGGCGCAACCTTTTAGTTGGTCTCCCATCAGGACAGCTCAGGCCCAGTCTTTAGGCGCGATTTCGTCTTTCGCGCCAAATGTTCAACCTTCGATAGTGCCCGGCTCCTTAGGCTTGGCTTTTTCAGGAGGCATCACGCCGAAGACGTCCCGGTGCAAGGCGGCGTAATCTTCCCACGTGTCCATGTCACGCGCAATGTAATTCGAATCCACGGGCAAGCGTTTTACCTGGTCTCTATGAGTATCAAAAAGCGCTTTCAGACCCAGATTCGAGTCCAGCCTAAGAAGCTCATCCTTGAACCTAAGGTCGATTAAAACCGGATGACCGCCCCTTTCTTGCCAGGTCGGCTTGACCAGACCTTGGCCCTTTCCCCATTCGTCAATAAGCTGGCAAACGACTTCGGAAGGAACTGCCGGATGATCGACGGGCGTGATGAGCACAGCCTTCGCTTCCTTAGGGAGTTCGCGCACAGCGCAGGTGATGGAGGAGCTCATCTCGCTCTCGGGTTCTGGGTTGACGGCAAATACCACTCGTGAGTGTTTGAGATGGTTTCTCAATTCGTCAGCACGATGGCCCACAACCACGATAACGGTCTCAACACCTCCCGCGCGCAGGTTCTGTAAACACGAGTCGACAACCGTTGTGTCGCCGAAGGGAAGGAGAGGTTTGAACGCGCCCATGCGCTGAGAACGCCCGGCGGCAAGAATGATCGCGGCTACGTCGTCTCTCTCAGGTTGGTGTTGGTCGGTCTCTCTCATGAGCTCGAATTATTGTCATTAACAACGCAAATATCTAACGGGCGGAAGCTTAGAGGGCTCCTGGAAAAGGAAACGTCTATTCAGAGGGAAAACAATGCGATCCACGAATCACACGAAATCACTCGAAACAAAGAGATCCTTTAGCGCCGCTTCGTGTGGTTCGTGGATCGACCTTATATCTAGGTTCTCTACTAAACCGATTAGCTTATTGGGGTTTCAATTCGTTAAGAGCGCGGATGGTGTATTGCCGGGCCATTTGCTTGCGCCAGTTCATGACGAAGTCAGTGTTGTCGAGCGGACGAGCGCGGACGTAAGCAGCTTCCGCGGCTGCATGAATGGCTTCCTGATCGAGAGGGTGGCCTCTTAATGCGTCGGCAGCGTCCGTGATGTCGAGTGGAGATGGAGCAATACCACCAAGCACTATCCGGGCATCCTTCACGCGGTCGCTGCCGTTGTTTTCCATCTGAATGTAAGCCGCCACTCCTAAGACCGGAAAATCAAAGGCGCCGCGCCGGCGAAGCTTTTGATACGAAGCTCGCCAACCATTGATCGGGGGCAAGTGAATATCTACCAGCAGTTCGTCCGGTCGTTTCTTCAAATAGTCGATGCCGTCATCGTTGTAGAACCCAGCCGCATCAATCATTCGTTCGCCCAGGGTTGATGCCAAACGAAACTTCGCGCCGATTGCTACCATCACCGGAACCAGATCGGACGACTGCACGGCCCAGCACTTCGAACTTCCCGGAGCCACCCAACAAACGTCGCCATCTTTCTTCAAACAGAAGTTGATTCCTTTGCGCCATTCGTAATTCTGGTCGTAATAGTTGCAACGGGTGTCAAGCAGAAGATTGCCGCCAATCGTTCCCATGTTGCGCAGGATAGGTGTCGAGATCGTTCGCGCCGCTTGGGCGATCACGGGATAGTCGCGATTGATGAGTGGATGCTCAACGATGTCTGTGAGGGTTACCGATGCCCCGATGCGAACTCCTGACTTTCCCTCACCGCTTATCTGGTTCAACTCAGGTACACGCATCACGGAGATGACAGTCTTGGGCATCTGCTGCCGGCGCTTCATGTTTGGATACAGATCTGTCCCCCCGGCAACAAACTGTCCTTCAGGACCAGTGCCGGCCATGATCTTCACCGCCTCCACGATCTCTCGCGGCACGCGGTATTCAAATTTGGGAAGACGCATCATAGATTTGGCTCAAATCGAAGCGCCGGATAAATGTCCCGCCAAGTCTTAACTTGGTCATCAAATTTGATTTTGCCTTCCGTGCTCAGGTCAAACAGAATTCTTGAAATCATTGCTGGAGAATAGTTGCTAAAGTCGCTCACGATCTGAGCCACAGTTACTTTTTGACCAAATGGAATATCTGCAAGATAAGATTTGATCGTAACCTCGATCGTTTCTTTTACAGCGTCTCGATCAACACTTCGAGAGCGTACAATTGCCTTATCAACGACTCCTTCCAATTGCGTTTTCACGGTATTAACCTGGGCATCCGTCTGCCCGACTCTGCTAACTATCTTATGAATATCATCCATCTGTTGCGACCATTCATTTAACGGCTGATTCACTCATCACGCCGCTTCATCCTTTCGAAAATGAAGCTTCATCAATTGGTCGGGGCGTAAAGCGGCAAAGGCGTAGGCCTTTCCAGAATTGTCGCTAAACTCGACTTCAAACACTCCATCTTTCCACTGCTCGACCACCGTGCCTACTTCTCCACGACGCAGGCCTTCGGTGTCCAAATCCTCGATCAGCGCTACAACATCAAGCAGTTTGATTTCGTCCATCGCTAGAGACTCCTTCTCGGATTAAAGCAAGTTGTCAGTCGCGAAAAATTTTCATTATTTCGAATAATCCATGTAGTTCGCACCACTGCATTGTACAAGACCACTCCAACTCCGCCCATCAGGCTCGCTCGTTTTCCTCACGCTCCAACTCAGGATGACGCTTGAGAAACCCGCCACGCTTCATCTTATAAGAGCCGGGTTTCAGCATGTCATCGTCCAACCGCGCTTTAAGCCCGCCTCATAATCCTCCTGCGTGACCACAAGTTCGACATGTTCAGGCGTCGGCTCAGATTTTTCATCTTTCGTGCGCTTCATGGATGTCCAACTTCATCCAGATTCGACCCCGGCAAGCTTCAAGACAAACTCCGGCGTTCGTGGTTCGCCTTTGAAGAAGCCGGCGGGCACGTTGCGGGTGAGTGCCCAACGATCAATCCACGATATTCCGTATGCGCCAGTCGTAGTGTCGGTAGAACGATAAGCGTTATCCGTCAGGGCTTCTTCCAGTGTGATGAACGTGTAGCCGCGCTTTTTGATCATCGCCACCAATTCTCCAAAATGATCCGCATTGATCGCGTTGGCATGCAGCAGCAAAACGTGCTTGATATTTCTGCCAAACAATTTGTCAGACAAATTTTCGAAGTGGGCGAAGTAAGATTCCAGGTAGGGAATGTAGGCCGCCGCGACACGGTTCATGGCGTCCCGATCGTTCGCATCCCGCGCGTTGTCATAAGCACGCGCGAATATCCATTCGGAGTTGTCAATTGTTACAGGTGCGACGGTGTAGCCGTGCGTATTTATGAAAGACTCAAAGGCTTGCCGTGTCTCCAAGCTTCTTCCGGTGTGCAGGAATGGATGGCGGAAATACCGAAGTTTGGCACGTTTCGCTTTTGCCAGTTCGCGCAGGACTTTTTCTCCGCGCAAAACGTCGGACTGAAACTCAGCCAGCGGCGTGGAATTTAGAGAACGATGAGAAAAAGTGTGATTGCCGAGTTCCAATCCTGCGTCCAGCCATGCCTTCAACAGGGCGACACGCTTTGGGTTGAGCTTATCGTTGGTATAGAGTTTATTTTCGTTAACAAAGCCCACCACCGGGAGCTTATTTCGCTTCATTGTCCCCAGTAGCTTGTTCGTGATCTGTGCCCAACCCTCGTCAGTCTGCACTGTCGAGGCCACAGGAAGGTCATCGAAGGTAATTGCGACCTGTTTTGTTGCCTGCTGCGCGGAGGAGGTCGCGGGGAGACCGGCAAGTGCCACGATTATGACAAGTAAGCTGAGCCCTCTAAACATAAATGCCTTAAGAATGCAGCGCTACGCGCGATATCACGGGCGACTCCAGGATCCCTTTGATCTTAATAATAGGCTGATCAGGGTGCGCTGGGTTGCCTATCACTCGGTTATTTCGGCAATCAACCTGAAGGTCCAGACTTTCCAGCACGGTTTGTCCTATCAACACCTCAGAACCCAGGACCAGTGTCTCTTCAGTTGTGCGTCGGCCGTTGATGTCAATTCCGACGACTTCGCTGACATCAACATCCTCCGTGGCGTCGTTGGCGTAAGTTGCTCGCGCCTTGCCCACGGTAGCCAAACCCAATAGCTTCACCACGTGCACGGGCAAAACTGATCGGATCGCCCCAGTATCGACCAACGCCTCAGCCTCATAGCTGCGGATCTTATCTGCGGTTAGTAGTCCTCGGCGAACCAATGCCTCATCAACGGCATTCGTGAGCTTAACTCTTACTTTTACCTCTCCCAAAATCGAAGCCCCCTCTTGAGTGTCATTCGCAAACACCTGAGCACGGCGGGCTCCACGTGCAGCGATACGGATTGTGGAGAGGTTAGATTGAGAAGGCAATTCGTTCTCGTCAGAAGTGCTTTTCTTACTCATGCAAGCTCCTTGGCATCGTCTAGGAGTGGACTGCCACTCTTGGCATCTCTTTGCCGTCCCCGCCTTCCGCGGGCGTCAGTACGCGCAGCGGCTCAGGCCATTCGACCGAGGGAACTGAAGCCGGGCCGAACCGCCCGTCGCGTCCCTTTGCTTTCTCGCGCAGCGCTTTCAACACTTTCTCAGGTGTAATTGGCACTTCGTCGATTCGCACGCCTACCGCATCGTAAACCGCGTTCGCGACGGCCGGCGGCACAGGCAGTAGCGGTCCTTGTCCCACTTCCTTCGCGCCGTATGGGCCATTTGGATCTGGATCTTCGATCAGGTAAGTCTTGACGTCGCACATCTCCATCGTCGTCGGGCTCTTATATTCGAGCAGCGATGGAAACTTGTGCACCACGTTACGATTGGCGCGATAGACCATCTCCTCCATCAGGATCTCACCGAGCCCCATGTAGACGCTGCCTTCAACCTGGCCCATCACCAGCATCGGATTGATCGACTTGCCGATGTCATGCGCAATCCAAACTCGTTCGACTACCACGATTCCAGTGTCAGGATCGACATCTACTTCAGCAACCGCCGCGGAGTAACTGTAAGCCGGCGACGGCCCCACGCCGGCGCCTTTGTATCTGCCGGGTGAACGGGGCGGCGAGTAAGAACCGACGGTTCCTATCGTTCCAAACTTCGATTCGGCTAAGACCACAGCCTCGGCGAATGAAAAGCCCACCTCGGGATTCTCAACATCAAAAACACGTCGCTCAGCCAGCGATATGTTTTCGATTGGCGCGCCAATCTTTTCCGCCACGGCCATCACCAACAGTTCTCGGGCGCGTTCAGCAGCCTGAATTGCCGCGTTGCCGGTCATTAAAGTCACGCGGCTCGAGTAACTGCCAAGATCAACCGGCGTCAGATCCGTGTCTGCGGTAACCACGCGAATGTCGAACGGATCGATCCCCAAAACTTCGGCCACGATGTACGCCAGAATCGAGTCGGAGCCCTGGCCAATATCAGTCGAGCCACACATCACGCAAACGCCACCCTGGCGGTCGAGTCGAAGCTGAACGCCGGATTGCGGCATGTTATTCCAATAGATCGGGAGTCCGGCGCCGCAGATGTAGGAGCTGCAAGCGATGCCGATCCCCTTGCCGTAGGGAAGCTTGCGGTTGTTCTGGTCCCAACCTGAGAACCGGTTTTTCCAGTCGGAGCCTTCGACTACCTTGTCGATGCAGTGACCCAAGCCCATGCTGCCGATGCGCAGGTAATTTGCGGTGACTGTATCGGGCTTTACGAGATGTGCCCGGCGCATCGCTGCTGGATCCAGTTTCAGTTGCTCAGCGATCTTATCCAGATGGACTTCGAGCGCGTATCGGGGCTGCGGCGTTCCATGTCCACGTTTTGGACCACACGGCGGCTTGTTGGTGAAGGCTCGCAAGCCTTGAAACTTGTATCGCGGCACTTCATAAGTGACGGTTTGCAGCGCTCCGGTGTAGAACGTACTGGCAACGCCGTAACTGCCATACGCTCCGCCATCGAGGAACGACTGAAAATGCATTCCGGTGATAGCGCCGTCTTTCTTAACGCCCGTCTTCACTTTCATCAGCACTGGATGTCGCCCGCGGTGGCAATAGAAGACCTCTTCGCGCGTGAGCGTGACCTTCACGGGCCGTCCGGTCATTATCGAAAGTTTGCAAACAACGACTTCGTGGTTAAAGGGATCACTCTTGCCGCCAAACCCGCCACCGTTGGGTGTGGCAATAACCCGAATATGACTCGCCGGCATCTCTAATACTTTCGCGAGCGCGCGGTGTACGTAGTGCGGCGTCTGCGTAGAGCTCCAAAGAGTCAGTTTGTTATCCGCGTCGAAGTTGCCGACTGCGGCGTGTTGTTCCATCGGCAGGTGCGTGTTGCCTTCGTAGAAGAAAACATCTTCACGCACAAGATCCGCTAAAGCGAAACCGTCTTCCACGTTGCCGAATTCGAGCGAAACTTTCTTGTGAATGTTCCCTTCATCGCCGTATTCGTGGATGCGAGGTTCGTCGATGAGAATCGCTTCGTCGATCGACGAGATGGTATTCAGCGGTTCATATTCGACCTCGATGAGATTCATCGCGTCGAAGGCGGTGTCTTCGTCAATCGCTGCCACGGCGGCCACCGGATCACCGATGAAACGAACCTTGTCGATGCAGAGCGCATGTTCGTCCTGGCTGACTGGAAGAATGCCGTAAGAGATCGGCAGGTCTTTGCCGGTGATCACACCAACCACGCCCGGCAAGGCCGCTGCCTTCGACACGTCAATGCTTTTGATTAGCGCATGAGGTAAGTGGCTGCGAAGGATTTTGCAAAAGAGCATTCTCGGCAGCACGATGTCGTCGGCAAACTTCGTCTGGCCCACGCACTTCGCCCGCGCGTCAACTTTGCGGAATGGCTTCCCGACTACATTAAGTGGCTTGCCGTGTTTGTTGTTTCCGTTGTTAGCCATTGGACCAGGTATTAGCCGCGGATTAACGCGGATACGCGCAGATCAGAAAAATAGGGGCAGTCATGGATGCGTATTCATCCGCGCGAATCCGCGTTAATCTGCGGCTAGTTCTATTCCAATCCATAAACACTCTCACGCGGCAACTCGGCTTCTTCACCACGCATGCGCGCCGCGGCCAATTCAACCGCTTCGTAAATTTTGATGTAGCCAGTACAGCGGCAAAGATTGCCAGACAAAGCTTCCTTGATTACATCGCGCGAAGGGTTCGGATCTTTCTTCAATAGCTCTTCGGCAACCAGCAGAAATCCCGGCGAACAGTAACCACACTGCGCGGCGCCTGTATCGGCGAAAGTTTCCTGAAGCGGATGAAGTTGTGCGCCCGTTGCCATGCCTTCGATGCTCTTAACATCCTGGCCTTCCGCATCAAGGCCAAGCATCAAACAGGAAAGAATCGAACGGCCGCTAACCAGCACCGCGCACGTGCCGCACTCGCCGAGTTCGCATCCATGCTTCGTTCCGGTCAACCCGAGATCTTCGCGCAACACTTCGAGCAACGTTTTATGCGGCGCGAATGCGACTTCCGCCAGCTCACCGTTTAGGGTAAACCGGATGTGAGTTTTTTCTTTTCCTATCACCATCTGAGTCAACTAACTTCCCACGGTGCCGCTGGCCTCCCACTGAGATCTCTTGCTCCGTGGAGTACCGAAAGCACTTCGACATGGTCGTCCTTCAACCGATAGATTATGCGATAGTTTTGATAAAGAAGTTCGCGAATACTGTCATTATTTGACTCTGGCACGACGCGTCCCATCTCAGCGTGATCAGCTAGTCTTTCTGTCGCCGAGATTAACCGTTCCACAAATCCACTGGCATACAACTCGGAATCTCTGGCGATGTAGGCGTGTAATTCGCGGAGGTCTTCTATGGCGGGGTCAGTCCAGACAATCTGCTTCATTCGCGTGCAAAGAGCTTCTTCACTGCATCGTGAGATACTACGCGGCCCTCTTCCGCGGCCTTAATACCTTCTTCGATCTTCCCTTTCACATAGAGGCGATACATGATGTCTTCCCAGGTAACCTCTTCAGGCAGGCGGGAAATCAACTCCATCGCGTCTTCTTTAGTAGTACTCATGCCACTTCCTATTATCTCTGAGATTGGAAATATAGCACAAAATCCCTGGTGCTTATGTTTTGGGCGCACCGGCGTCTTTCTTCGCTTTGTTCAACATCGTATTATCAATCAAACGCGTCTTCCCCACATATGCAGCGACCGCAATAAGGGTGGGCCGCTCATCAACTTTGTCCAGCTTCTCAAGTGTTTCGGCATCCACAATGTTCACGTAGTCGACGCGGACGCGGGGCTCGGATTCAATAGTTGTGCGAACGAGCTCCTCAAGCTTGGACGCATGTCGTTCGCCCTTTTTGAAGACTTCCTTTGCTTTCATCAGCCCGCGGTGAATCACCGCCGCGGATTCCTGTTCTTCAGGCTTCAAGTAAAGATTACGTGAAGAAATTGCCAGGCCCGAATCCTCGCGCACGGTGGGCAAGACAACTATCTCGGTGTCGAAAGCCAGGTCCTTAACCATTCGTTTGATAATCACCGCCTGCTGCGCATCCTTTTGGCCGAAGAACGCAAAGTCCGGGCGCACCGTATTTAGAAGTATTGCAACCACCGTGGCGACACCGCGAAAGTGACCGGGCCGGGTTTCGCCCTCCAGAGGCTTCGAGAGTCCGCTCACGTTTACATAAGTGGAGAAGTCTTTTGGATAAATCTCTTCAGCTGCAGGTGCAAAAATATAGTCAACGTTGTAGTCGGTGAGCAGCGCCGTATCCTTAGTTAGATCGCGCGGGTAGTGCTCGTAATCTTCGGTTGGACCAAACTGCGCAGGATTTACAAAGACAGAAATCACAACGACGTCGCACATGCGTCGCGCTTCTCTGACAAGACTCAGATGTCCTTCGTGCAGGGCGCCCATCGTTGGCACCAGGCCGATGGTTCGATCCTGGTCGCGGCGAATTTTGCGCGCGACGGAGCTCATACGCTGGCGGCGATTGATGATTTCCATAGTTTATTCGAGGGAGACTCAGGACTTTCCGGGCTCTTTGGCTGGTGTGTTGATATTCAGCTCCTCCGCAGCCTCGGCCGGCAGAGCATACGACTCATCCTCCGACGGATAGTTACCGCTGCGGACGTCGTCGGCATATCGAGTGACGGCTTCAGTCATTACGTCATGCAGGTTTGCATACGGACGAACGAAGCGCGCAAGTTTTCCAAACGACAATCCAAGCATGTCGTGTAGCACCAGCACTTGAATGTCACAATGGGCGCCAGCTCCGATGCCAATGGTAGGAATACTTATGCTTTCGGTAATAAGCCTGGCGATCTCACGTGGTACAACTTCCAAAACAATCGCGAAGGCGCCGGCGTCTTCCAATGCCTTAGCATCATCCAGCAACTGTCGCGCGGCCTCCGCGGTTTTTCCCTGTACGCGGTAAGCTCCCAGCTTATTGATCGACTGTGGCGTGAGTCCGATGTGGCCCATCACGGCAATCTCTTCGTCCACCAGACGCTTCACAAGCTGCACGCGTTTGTGGCCGCCCTCGAGCTTGATAGCTTCAGCGCCGCCTTCTTTCACCAGCCGCAACGCATTCCTGACCGCGTCGTCGGCGCCGGTGTGAAACGAACCATAAGGCATATCTGCAACCAACAGGGCGCGCTGGACAGCTCTTCGCACCGCTTTCAAGTGAATCAGAATTTCTTCCAGAGTGACGGGGACAGTATTGCCATAACCCAAAACCACATTGCCGAGGCTATCGCCTACAAGAATTATGTCGATACCTGCTTCGTCGACGATGCGTGCGGTTGGGAAATCATAGGCGGTCAAACACACGAGCCGCTCGCCGCGCTGTTTGCTTGCTTTCAGCGACGGGGCATTAACCTTCTCGGGACGTTCTGGCTTCAGATAAGGCATTTTTCAGCTCTCGGGCGCGCCTAGGGGCGGCCAATCGGATGGACGGTTATCGATCGAAACGCAAACTTCAGCCTGCGTTGGGAACAAATAGACTGGAAATGTGTAAGGCGCTCTAGCAAGTGGGCCCATTATAACGGCAAAACGAAAACAAGTGTAAAGCAAACTGTTAGTTTGCTTATCGATGCGTTACCCGCCCGTCTATTTCAAGCTCTATCTTTGGCCAAGATCCGCAAATTAACAGTTTGCGTTACAACTCAGGCTGCCAGAGTTTCACTTCCGACGCATCGTCGAGCGCCGTGAGAAGTTCACTTACTGTTTGGTTGAGAGTGGGATGAACAAACGAGGGCGCAAGCTCAGCCAGAGGCACGAGCACAAAGCGGCGGCGATGAAGTTGGGGATGCGGTAGTTTCAATGACTCGGTGTCGCGGGTTTCTTTACCATAGAGAAGCAGGTCAAGATCGATTGATCGAGGACCTTTTGAAATCTCCCGGACTCTGCCAATCGACGTTTCCACCTCAAGCAAACGGGCCATCACTTCTTCGGGCGAGGGCAGTCTGTTGCTAGCGAGCTCAGCGACCATGTTCAGATAGGCGGGTTGAGGGAAAGTTTCAAACGGTTCGGTTTCATAGATACTCGACATCCTAACCACTTCCAGTCCTGCCTCGTTTAGACCTCGGACCGCCAAAGATAAATTGCCAGCTCTGTCGCCAAGATTTGATCCGAGGCCGATGTAAGCGGTTAAGGGCATTGGAAAATCAGAAGTCAGAACTCAGAAGTCAGAAGTCAGAAGATCTCAACAAGGAGCTAACACAATCCATCCATTCTATGCTCGCGTACTTCAGATTCGCGCGCCAGTCTAGCAAGGTCGTCTGACAAACCCGTTTCATTCTATACTCCATCCACCGTTCGAGCTGTTCGCGTTTTTGCTGTTCGCTCTTTCTTTTTTCTGACTCCTGACTTCTGACCTCTGACTTCTGTTTTTCCGTGTCCCAACTACACACACTCATCTGGCTCAAGTGGAAGCTGTTTCGAAATTCGCTTCGCTCTTCAAAAGCGGTTGTGAACCGCATTGCGTCTGTCCTGGGAATGCTGGCGGCACTCGCACTTTCAGTTTCAGTGGCCCTCGGTTTGGGTGTTTTAGCTTATGCGTTAACGTCACCACGACTTGGTTTTGAACTTCTTCACCTCCAAACAGCATCCGGCGAGCGGCCAATTCCGTCCGCGGAGTTTATCTTCTTTTCGATCTTCTCCATGTCCTACCTGATTTGGGCAACTATACCTATAAGCATCGGCAGCAGCAGAAAGTTTGACCCTGGTCATCTGCTTCTTTACCCAATTAGCCTACGCAAGCTTTTCGCGGTAGATCTTATTAGCGAGATCGCCAGCATCCCTTCCGTGTTTGCGATTCCATCAATGCTCGCGATCGGGGCGGGCGCGGGATTGGCTCAGGGAAACTTAGCGGCCGGAATTCTGATCGGCTTGGGTGCAGCTGTGTTCGGCCTCGTGTTGTCGAAATGGGTTTCTACTTCAACCAATTCATTATTCAAGAAGAAGCGAAGCCGAGGCGAAAGTTTATTGGCTCTGATCGGCACCGTGGCCGGGCTGGCAGGCCTTTTACTCGCACAGGCCGGTCCCGTTCTCTTCCATCGCGTGGAGTCGATTTCAATCTTGCGCTGGACACCGCCGGGAGCAATAGCCTTTGCGCTGGCTCGCGGACTACGGACGGGCGGCATCATGGAATTCTTCCTCGCGCTGATCGTCGTTGGTAGTTACACAGCAATCTTTGTCGTCATAACTTATTGGCTGGCGCAACGAGCAGTTCTGGGTGGCGGAAAGAGTGGACGACGGCACAAAGGCGTTACCCAAGCGGTCACACTCCAGTCTTACACGGGCTGGGAAATTCCGCTCGCGCCGGGACAAGTCTCCGCGGTCATCGAGAAGGAGTTGCGTTACATGTTGCGCAACGCGCAGCTTCGAATGATGGCTGCGATGCCCCTGATCCTAATTGTGGTGAGACTATTAAACCGGCGAGAGTTTGGACGTCCGGGTATTGACTCGGGAACCAACAGTTTCGTGAGAGACATGCTGATTTATGGCGAGGGAATTATGGCCGCCGGAGGGGTTCTATACACGTTCCTGATCCTTTCTGGAGTCTCATTCAATCTATTTGCTTTTGAGCATTCGGGAATGCGAACGCTCGTGCTCTCCCCAATCAAGCGCAGCTACATCCTGGTGGGGAAGAATATTGCCACCTCAATCGTAACTTTCATTTTTTGCGCGGCGTTATTAATCGTTAATGAATTGATCTTTAGAGACGTCACGTGGAGGGCGTTGCTATTTGCAGGTCTAACCTTTGTTATTTACGCCCCGTTAATGTCGGTAATGGGCAACTGGCTGTCAATGCGTTTTCCAAAGCGCATGAAGTTTGGCACCCGGCTCAATGTTTCAGGCGCCGTAGGGTTACTTCTAATACCAATTATTGTGGTGCTAATGGTTCCGCCCGCTGCCGCGGTTGCAGCAGGGTTCATCGCACAGAGTCTGCCCGTTGTGTATGCTACACTTGCGTTCCTGGCACTGCTTTCAATTGGTCTTTACGTGGGCGTGATCGGGGCCCAGGGCGAGTTACTTCAGCAGAAGGAACTGGAACTGCTCGAGGCTGTAAATGATCCGGGCGTCGACTAAGTTTGAAAGTGTTCTAACAAACCTAATTCCAGCGATGTCCCGGCTGTGTTGGACATCCGGGCGGGCAAAAGGGAAGCGGCCCCGCCAACACAAAAATGGCTCGCAGAAGATTTCGTAGTAACCAGCGGCACGAACCCGCCACTGAACGTTCCTTTCAAGAGTATTTTCTTTCCACTCCAGCTCCGCAAACTTCGAGAACTGAACTTCTGCGTTTAATACGCGGGGGCGAAGACACGTTTCTCGAGTTGAAGGTCAAACTTTCCAACTCGGAAAAGATCGCGCAGGAGATCGTCGCCATGGCAAATACGGGTGGCGGCGTGATGATATTCGGTGTTAACGACCAATTAAGGATAGAAGGAGTGGATGATCCGGAGGGCGTTCAGGATGAGTTAGTGCGGATTTGCCGCGAAGATGTCGAGCCGCCACTTTTCCCATTTGTCGATCGGATTGCTTTTGATAGCGGACGGCGCATAGTCGCTCTCGATATTGAAGCGAAGCGGCGTCCGTATCGAACACACGATGGACGGTTCTATCTGCGTTTTGGCTCAGAGAAACGAGAAGCGACGGCTGAGGAAATTGCAGCATTGTTCGACGATTCGCGACCCACGCGGATCGAAAACCTGGCGGCGCTGGAAGCGACCATTGCCGACATAGACGAAGCGCACTTATGGAGCTTCCTTCGCGAATTTGAAGGCGATGCTTTTGATAATGCAAGCGCGAGCGGCTATCCCACGACCGTTGTGCTGGAACGCGACCTTCTCCTGGCGACGGAGTATCGAGGCGAGATAGTTCCCACTGTCGCCGGTTTGCTTCTTTTTGGAAGAGACGAACGAGTCGCGGCCCTCTTGCCCCGCTCGTCAATATCCGCGACCAGGTTTGCCGGAGACTCGGTGCAGGCGCCCGTCATCGAACGCATTAATCTCGAAGGAAACCTTTTAAGCCTCTACGAATCGGCGTTGCGCTTCATCGGCCGCTACTGTGACTTATGGGACGCGCGTCCGAGAAAGTTTCCCGCCGCCGTAGAAGATAGTCCGGTTGCGGCGCGTGCAAACTATCATCGCGGATCTGTAAGCGAGGCAGTTTGCAATTTGATTGTCCATCGTGACCTCGCGATTCGCGACCAGACCAGCCGGGTTCACATTTTCGACCATTCCATTGAGCTCATTAATCCGCGCCGAACGTCGGGGTTTGCACCAGTGGCCCAAAAGGCGATTCGCTATGGAGTGACTCAACGACTGAATCCGCAGCTCACGGCGATATTCACGAATCCGGGTTATGGGGTGAAACTGACTCCGGGCGGACTGCCGATGGTGTTGCGCGAGGCGCGGCTGTTTTCAGATAGACGTCCGGAGATCGCGGCGTTCAACGATGAGTTTCGTCTGCGCCTTTATGGCGGATGAGAAGCAGCAGCACCGAAAAATGAGCAGTCGAGGAGCAACATGTCAACTCAAAGCTGCGCCCGCAGAGGATGACTTCGAACTTGAAGCTAAGTGCGGATGCGCTACCTGCCCGGATGGCTTGGTCTGCTGTCCTAACCCCGGGAAGTGTGTGCAATGCTCAAATTGTGCCTGGGTTTGTTGCAAATAAATAGTGATATGGGGTTCTACTCGGCGAGACTGCTTAGTTTTGCGGGAGATCGTTTTTGCATCTACCCGGATTGTAAATCATTAACCATTAATTCACTGGCACCTTAGTGGGGAGGCTAACATGGAGTAGTGAAACGGCTGCAAGTAGCGCGACAACTCCTGGAAAATGGCGCGACTGAGAAGGCGTTGCTGTTTGCCGAGCCGGGCCTCAATCGAGTCACGTCTCACGGCGTGATCTTCCTGGTCCTTTTGCGGCAGAAAAACGCAGGAGCGGCCGATAAATTGTTTTCCTCTCTACTTGAGCGGATGAGCAACGATCCGATCGCGGATGCTACTGCCGTCTCCCTTCTTTCATCCTACGTTTTCACTCCTGGAGTATTGGTAACCTCGACTCGAAACGGGTTGGTGATGAATCCCTGGACACCGACGCCCTTGGCGCCTCCGCAGTTGTCGGCTGCACTGCGCGCAAAGTTTTTCTTCGTAACGAGCCAAATTCTACTTCGTCCTGTTGAGCCGGCAGAATTGCAACTAACTTCCGCGGGCCTTGCCGGAACATACTTTACTATTAAGCGGTTGCTACCTCTGTTCGAGCAGAATGACCCGAGCATTTCCGCTGCCCTTCACGTGCGGCTTAATAAGCTGGCCGAGGGAACTAACGAGGTCATACCAGCGGCACAACGTGAGTTCTTAAACGCCGGATTTAATTCGAACGATAAAAAAAAGGACGACCCGGAGGACGCGCTAAGTCGTATTGATGGAGCCTCAAACACCAACGAGCGCAATCATCTCTATGCGATGGCTGCGCGAGCGGCGGCAATGAAGAACCAGCTTAAGGCCCGCGAGTTTGCCGACAAGATCGAACAGGGAGAGTTGAAGAAGAACGTCCGCAATTTCGTTGACTTTGTTTTGGTTAGCAACGCCCTCCAAAAGAATGAGTCGGAAAAAGCTCTACTTTTTGCACGGGCGGGTGAACTCTCCTATCTTCAGCGGGCCTGGGCTTACTCTGAAACAGCAGCGCTGTCAAAGTCTTCCGGGCTCGACGAAGCGATGGATTTGATCCTTGAGGCCGCAAGAGAAGCCGGACGTATACCTGTAACAAGTGCCAAGCATGGGTTGCCATCGCAAGACGAGGGGGAGAGATTGATCAGGCAGGAAAATGGGACAAGATTCTCGATGCAATCAAAGCGCTCAACAGATCAACGTCTTATACTGGGGAAGAGAATGAAATATCTGTCAGCTTTCAAAGCAGGAACAACATTGTGATGATGCAGGTCGCTGCTCCCAGTAGTAGCTTACCCGACCTTATTGGGACGCTGGCGAAAGAGGACCTGTACCGAGCCGTCGACATCGCGAGAACCATCACTAATGAATCCCCTCGAGCGATTGCGCTGCTTGCGGCAGCCCGTGCCGCGTTTGAGAGAAGGCCTATCAACAATAAACGGTAAACAAGGTGCTCGGTTGGAAGTTACACGCACTGTCCCGCCGCGTAGCCTGACGCCCAGGCCCATTGAAAGTTGTAGCCACCGAGTTGTCCGGTAACGTCTACGACCTCTCCGATAAAGTAAAGTCCGGGAACTTTCCTGGCTTCCATCGTGTGCGACGAGAGCTCATTGGTGGAAACTCCTCCGGCCGTCACCTCGGCTTTCTTGTAGCCTTCAGTTCCAGACGGAATGATCTGCCAGCGGTTAAGCTTTTCGGCAATCTCGACAAGCTGGGCGGGCGCGTAACGTTTGAGCGGTTGTGACGCCGCGTTAAGCTCACACCAGGATTGTGCAAACCGCCGCGGCAGAAATCGGCTGAGAAGGTTTACAAGCGTTACTTCTCTATTGTTTTGGTCGCGAAGGAGTGGGAGTGCCTCCTCATCAGGCAACAGGTTGATGGTGATTGGTAAGCCGGAGCGCCAATATGAAGAGATTTGCAAAATCGCGGGCCCGCTCATGCCGCGATGCGTGATGAGAATGTTTTCCCGGAATTGCTGTTTTTCAAAACTTACGATGGAGTCGATGGAGATGCCACTTAAAGGCGCTAATTCCTGTTGAAGCTGTGGCGACAGAGTGAAGGGAACCAGCGCCGGCCAGGGATCGCGAGTGGCAAGGCCAAACTCGCGCGCTATGCGATAACCGAAATCCGTCGCCCCGAGCGGCGGAATCGAAAGTCCGCCAGTGGCAATAACGAGCGAATGCACGGCTAATAGCCCATGATTAGTTTCAACCTCGAAACGGTCTTTCCTGTTAACCTTTTGCACTTTCGATTCGCTGATAATCTCCACGCCTGCATCGCGGGATTCCGTTAACAGCATGTCAATGATTCGTTTCGAACCTTCGTTGCAGAACAGTTGGCCCAGCTTCTTCTCGTGATAACCGATGCCATGTTTCTCCAGCAGCGCAATGAAATCGTTTGGCGTGTAACGCGCCAACGCCGATTTGCAGAAGTGCGGGTTATCCGAAATGAAGTTCTCGGCGTTGGCGTACAGATTGGTAAAGTTGCAACGCCCGCCACCGGAGATGGCAATCTTCTTGCCTATGCGTTCTGCGTGGTCCAGAACCACGACCTTACGACCACGCTTGCCGGCCACAATCGCGCAGAAAAGACCTGCCGCGCCACCGCCAATCACTATCACATCTGTTTTTCGCACAGCGAAAGCGTAACATCGCGAGCGACTGTCCGACACACTTTCAGTTTGTCGCTGTCTGGCAAGAGTCAACATAAGGCATCAGGTACACCCTACCTCCACACGACAAACTGATAGTGTGTCGGACATTGTAAAGGCTGCGAACTATTCCGTTCGCCGCCTTTTATTCTTCTACTGTACTAAAGGTTATTGAGCCATGGTGCCGTCGGGCTTAGGCGCGTTGTAGAACTGGCGAGCTTGAATGATGTACTCCTTATCATCGTAAGTGCCGTCGCCGTTTACATCAACGCTGAGCTTCAACTTGTGTTGCTTGCCATCGCGCACATCGCCTGGATTAAACGCCAGACTGTACTGGCTCCGCAGGAGCCCATTGATTGATGAAATAACGTTAGGCAGTTCACCTTCAAACGTGTACGGGAAGTAAGCTCCACCGGTTTCCTTCGCCAAAGTCTTGAGCGTGTTTTGGGCCTGGAGCCAGGTCATTCGTCCAGGCATGCCGCTCAAACTATCGACAGCGTCAAGCTGGCTCTCGTATTTCTTGAAAAAGAGATTGCCAATCCCAATTATGTAGATGGGGATACCGGCGTTCTGGGCAATCTTTCGAGCGTTGCCGTAGTTGATCTTGCTGAAGGTGTCGATGCCGGAGGCAATAAGTATCACCGCCCGGCGGCGTCCTTGTACGCTCACCATGCCCGAGTAGTCGGAATTTCGTGCTTCGGTGTTGTCGAGGACGACCGAATCTCCGCGTCCCCCGATTAAGGTGAACTTTAGAGCATCAAAAAGATTGGTTTCGCGAAACGCCGGATAATTCCGCAGCAACAACGAGATCACCTGATTGATGCGGGTGGGATCGTTGGTGAAGTCAGTAAGGGGCGTCGGACGAATATCGAAAGCTACGACCGAAACATAATCGTCTGGCGGCTTAATAAACTGCTGCAGGAACATCGCCATCGGTCGTATCACTTCGTAAGTGCCCGGTTCATATCCGCCACTTCCATAAAGGCCAAACAACTCCGTCCATTTACTGTATTCAACCACCATTGCGACGGTGATGGGAGCTTCCGGCGTGGCGAAGTTTGTAATCACTTGCTGCGCGCCATCAGCGTAAATTGTAAAGTTCTCTTTCTTCAGCCCGGTAACAATCTGCCCACTCTTCTTGTGATAGACCACCGCGTCGATGTTTACGATCTGGGTGGACACCGTGATCTTCTCGGCCTCCTGGGGCTTGCCGACCACGTCCGGTGGCAGCGGTTCTTCCTCCGGCTTTTGTCCCGGCTGGGGTCGCTGGTTCTTTTTCTGGTTACTTACCGGCGGCTGCCGGCGTGACTGCCCAAAGGCGAAGCTGAAGGTAAGGCTCCCAAGCAGGCTCGAGGCCACAAGCATTACAAAAAAAGACCGAGCTAACCTGGAGAGTTTCATGAAAACCACCTGCTAAAGATAAGGCGAAAAAGGGACGAGGACTGAATTGTCTGATCCACACTTTCACACACTGTCGGATACTTGAGTGTGATGCGGATTCCGCAAACGAAGTTTGCCTCAACTCTACCTGGGAGAGCCTCCGGCTTCAGCCTCAATCACCACATCGTAAGTACCGGTATTGTCGTTCAGGTTGCCTTCGTTTACACCCAGAAACAACACGCCATCCCGTTGTGCCACGAAATCGCGCCGGGTTCCGATCACCAGAAAATCGTCATTATCGTCGCCAATTACGGCAATAAGAGAGCCGGTGGCTTCATTGCGCATCAGTTTATCGTTATCGGCGCCTGGGATGCCGTTTGGAGTCGAAAAGCGGCCACCCCCCAGAGAGACTCGACCGGTTGAGCTGATTCGCAGACGCTGACCCTTCCGCACCACCAGCCCAGTATTTGTCCAACCATTATTTGTGTTGTCGGCTCGAACTGACACCTTGATTGTAAAAAATGTAGGTGCATTCCCGGTTGACGGCACCGTGGTGCTCGGGCGGGCGGGCTGGTTTGTTCTGGGAGGCTGATAATCAGGGGTCGGGGTATTGTCCGCCGTGGGACGGTCTTCATTTGCCAGAGTTGGGGCGGCGGCTGTGGTCGCGGAATCAAACTCAATCGACTCGACGTCTTCTACGTAGATAAGGGTGCGGCTTCGGCGACCCTGAGCGCCGGACCCAATCAAAACCGTAAACTGCTGGTCTTTAAAGCCAACTACCTGGCCTCGAATCACGCTGCCGTCCTTGAGTCGGATTGTGTCGGCGGCAATTGGGACAACCAGAGCCAGGGCTAGAAGGAGGGCGTAGACGGCATGTCGAAAAGTTTTCATTATCATCTCCATTAGCGGCATTTCATCACGAGGTTTAGCAATAGTCTATTACTTTTGCAAGCGGGAGAGGAAAGCAGCTGTTGTCCGATGCCCTCGGAGATGGAAAGGTTGTGGGAAAGGACCCCGTATGGAAGGTTGAGAGACCGGAAGCGAAGTAGGCGAAGCTGAGCGCCAAATCACCCGTCCCACCGCCAGCTTGTGCCAGGTTGTATTTCCTGAGGTTCTAAGCCGCGTAAATCCCGGAAAATCTATCGGCTGGCTCTTCGTGTTTTGCCGGATTGCCAATCCGGGAATTGCGCGATATAGTATGCCCAACTAGATGGTTGGTGAATCCTTCCATCCAAGTGGTTGCTGGGGTGAGGACAGTGACCACATAAGATTAGGCGCGACAGTCCAAAAACTGTCGCGCCTTTTCGCTTTTGTAGACATACCACACTGGTCGTCCTCGCTTGTCTACCACTTACTTGCTTCGACTTGCCGGCTTACGCTTTTAATACGAAACACCGTCCTAAGAGAGAATTTAGATCGCAAGATGCCTCGATCAAGAATTCTCCTCACCTGATACGAAATGGATTACAATGCGCCAACTAAGTTCCACTTAACAAAAAACCGTTGAACCCAGGGAGAACAATCTGTCCCTGAAGGAGGAGTGCTATGAAGTATCCGCCCAGATGGTCAGTATGTTTGTTCGTATTGCTGTTTGTGATCGCAGGTGTAACCCTTTTGAGCGGAGAGCAAGCTTCCGCCAATCATCCGGTGCTGGTAGAGGGAAACTGTGACAGTCCCGTGCCAGGCACTACGATCGTTAATATTAATGCGTGCGGCGACTATGATGGTGATGGCCGCATCGGCACGGCAGAAGACACCGACGGCGCGGACCGTATTTTCGGCACGATTTCCGGAGCCTTAGGACCCGGAACGGGCGCTGCCGCCGGAACGGGCGCGAATTTCAATGGTCGCATTATTATCGTTAGGTCCGGTCGGTTTGCAGAGGTTGTTGTTATTCAGACTGGTAGCGCCGGGCATGTACAAATCGAGGCCGCCCCCGGAGTCGAGGCAAACATTGACGCGGTATTGCAGGGTGACCCGGCCGGCGGAAACAATGGTCGACAAGGCACCAGCGGAATTTACGTCGATATACCAGGTACAGTGACGCTAAGAAACCTGACTGTGAGGAACTTCCTTGTAGGGCTCGAGATCGTGAACGGCTCGCGCGTATATGTAGACAACTGCCGATTTGAAAACAACCTCGACATCGGAATACGAGCAAGAATTCTCTCGCGTTTGATCGTCAACAACAGTCACATCATTAACACTGGCCGCCGAGTTGGGACTGCGCAATCGAGTCCTTCGCCTGGCCTTGGCAATGGCATCCAGTTTGAAGAGGTAAGTGGCGGAGTCATCTCCAATACCGTGATTGCACAAAGTTCGAACGCCGCGATCCGAAACCTCTCGGGTAACGTAAATATACGCACTTTCCACCTCGTATTCGCAGACAACGACGGTGGTAACGTGGTAGGCAACCCCGTCATTAAGGAAAATTACTAGGCAGCCGGGCGTTGACCTACGGTAGATTCGACACGATATTGAAAAGTGTCGCGCGGTGTGCTAATTGAAAAAATTGAAGTGGGACGAGGGTGGTGAGTGTCCTGATCAAAGCGACTAGTTCTCTATGCTGTGTTACGAGCTCAAGTCAATTATCAGGACATTCGCCATCGCAGTCACCCGATCATCTTAGAAGGGAAGTTTGGTCGAGGACCTGTTCGCCACGCGAAACGCTTCTTCAAGTTTTAGAAATTCCTGTTTTCTCTGTCCCACCACCTCTCCCTTCGATCCGGCTATGATGGAGAAAGCCGGAACATCCCTTTTCACAAGTGACAAAGCACCTACACATGCACCCTCAGAAATCGTAACTCCCGGCAATACCACGCTTCCTGCACCTATCACCACATGTCTGCCGACTATAACAGGCGCACTGGTTACTTTTCGATACTCGTCCGGGACTGTCGGTCCGGTTAGCGCGTCCCCGAGGTAATCGTCATTGGATGAATAAATCGAGACCCGTCCAGAGACTCCGCAGAAGTCATCTAGTTCAATTCGGGCCGCGCCCGTCAGGAATACAAAAACCCCTATGTGGACATGATTGCCAATTGAGATACCCTCCGCGCCTGCACTGATAACCGAGTAAGCGTCGATCCGCGTATTTGACCCGATGGAGATCTTGTTTGCGCCGTAGAATTTGACCGTGCGATCTATCGATACGTTTTCACCTATTTCGGAAAAGCCAAGAGCTTCAATCTCCATCTCGTCATAAAAGCCGGAACTGTTCATGGTTCACCACCTTTATTGGCCGGGGAATCTATTTCACCAGCAACCTGCGCGACTCGAGCAATATCCCAGCTAATATTTGGCCGCGCTGGCGGCGGCCGCGAGGCATTATATACGCGAGATCGAGTTTGCCCAGTTGTCACTATTAACTGCCTAACACCGTGACGATACTTGCCAGATCAGCCGGTCTTTAGAGTAAAGTGACCGGAGGCAAAACTGACGCGACACGAAATCGGTTTGAGTTTTGAATGGAGCACTACATGCAGGATCTTTACCGGGTAGCTAACACTCTTATGCCCGGCTTGTTCGACTCAAAGGTCAAACGGAAAATTCGAGAGCGGATGCGCAGACCCTTCGCGGCTGCCGTGCTCGGGTTGCTAAAGGAGACCTTGCTTGCGGCTAGTACGCCGATATCCTTCCTGCGGTTCCGGGCTTTATCGAATAAAAAAAACCTGAAGCTCCATCTTGGTTGTGGCTCTGATATACGAGCTGGTTGGATCAATATTGACATGTATCTGGCGCCCTGGGGCCCGGCAACTCCAGATTCAAACGGAAACTCCACCGTCATAAGACACGACCTGCGCAGAGGTCTACCGTTGGAAAAAGAGAGCTGCGACTTCATCTATTCCTCCCATTTCTTTGAGCATCTCGAATATGAACATGGGTTGCGACTGATGCAAGATTGTTATCGTATCTTGCGTCCGGGTGGGATTTTTCGGCTGGCGCTGCCCAACTTTAAAGCGCTTTTCAATGCTTATCTTCGAGAGGACAAAGAGTACTTTGAGCTAATTGATATTTTCGAAGCCCTTCCCGCTGTTGAATCCGGCACTAACACACTGTTGGACTACGTCAACTATGGCGCCTATCAGAATGGAGAACACAGGTGTATGTATGACGAAGAGAAGTTGATTTTAGTCTTGAAGAGAATTGGTTTTAGTTCAGTTGTGCCGAGTTCTTATCGCGCAGGGATCGATCCGGTCGACCCCGTTCGTCAGCGCTACTCCTTTTATCTTGAAGCAACAAAGTGAACCAGGAATACCGAAGACCTGGAGCAGCGACTCCCCGGTACAGACACAACGACCACAACCCCCGTTAAAACACAATCGCGCATGGGTTCTGAACCGCTCGTTACAATATTCACTCCCTCTTACAACCACGAGAAGTATCTGGACGATTATTTTCAGGGCCTTCTTTCACAAACCTATCGAAATATTCAACTGATAATAATTGACGACGGTTCGACGGATCGATCATGGGACAAAATTTGTAGTTACGAAGCTGAATTGAAGAGAAAGTTTTCTTCGGTGATCCTCGAGCGACACGAAAACATAGGGCCTCTCCAGGAGATGACCAGGGCTTTCGAAAAGGTTGAAGGTGAATTCTATTGCGTACTCGAGTCCGACGATTACTATCTGCCGACAAAGATCGAAGAAAACGTACGATATCTTCAGCAGCATCCTGATGTGGGCGTCGTCCACAGCGAAATAGATTATATCTACGGTAACACCATTCAACGCCGGCATTGGGAGACGGTTGGCCGGTCAATTCCCTGCGGCGAAATCTTTCAACCGCTGGTGCTCGACAATTTCATCATGACTTGCTCTGTTGCTTGTCGAACCGATCTGTTTCGCCGATACACGAACATCGAGGAGTACATCTCAAAGGGATACATCGCCGGAGACTACGCAATGTTTTTGGATCTGGCGCGCCAGACGCGGTTCGGCTACATCAACAAGTCACTAGCGCGTTATCGTGTCCTGCCTAACTCTCTGATCCATTCCACCAATCTTGATAGGGCCTATAACATCGAAAGGAATTACCAGCAGGTTAAGTTGGACTTCATTGAAAAGTACGGGGGATCTCAGACCTCCCGCACCCTGGCGATCGAAGGGCAGTATCAAGCGGATTTTATTTACGGTTTCAGGATGTTCAGAGCAGAACAGTGCCTCGAAGCGTACAAGTGGCTCATGCAGCAGAATCCCGAGAGGTATGGCGCCCTGCCTTTTCGCGTCCTCGCATTTTCAGTCCGAAACAGGTTCTTGTGGTGGGTAGTCCGGAAGTTTGAGAGCATGAGGTTGGTCCAGGAACTAGCTCTGCTACGCTTCCGATTGCGACATAGAGGAATGGATTAATCCATCATAATTATCCAGCACACTGAGGACGGACGCTCTGAGAACGGGTGAGGATAAGCTTGTAGCCTATCCAGCGCCTTAACGTCGAATCTCTATCTTGCCACGCCCATATTTAGGGCCCACAAAAGAGTATGACGAAATCGGAAAACTCTCACAATTTACCTGGTCACTCTTTTGAGAAAACTGTCCCGCATCGTCAGGTCGCTCTGCATCAGTCGCGACCCATGCTGCCGCAACTCCTTCTTCTGGCCGCTCGCCGTCGGTTGCCAACCAGTTTTTAGCCGTTGACCGATAGAATCCCCAGGTGAGCTTGTCTCGCAACGCAGGCGTGAGGCTGTCACCATCCTGAACGATCAGCAGCACGCGGTGGCCCACGTAACTCTGACGGCTCGATTCCGTCACGGTGCCGCTTATCACCGCTTCAACTCCATTGACTTTCAAACAGTCACACACTGCTTTCGCAGAAAAAGGCGGATCCGCCGCGAGTAGCGCTTGATCGCCTACGGACTTCCGTGAGGCCGCTTTGGAAAGGTCGCGGAAAGTAATTTCCCCTGTTGTGCTTCCATCTCCCGCAGAAAATGCATTAAAAGTTATTTCGCGCGAGGTGCCGTTATCCACTGAAACCTGGAAACTGCCGAATGCCGACGGACCATCGCCCTCAGCCACAGACGAAATTGGGAGGGCCAATCCGATCAGCACAACAGTAAAAAGAAAAATAGTCGAAACAGTTTTCATGGATTTTCTTCCTGGACTGACATTCATACGGAGGGAAGTGTACGGGATGTTATATAGGGTCTGTCGCCAATAATCAAACATCAATTCTTAATATCTCCGTGAAGTAGCATTACCAGTGACTTACGGTGAATTGCGCCATATTTCCAATATTGCGGGTTAAGGCTGAGAAACACCAACATAAAAAAATAATACTTGACTTCTTGCTAGGAATGGTCTAAAAAGCGCGCTCCAGAAGTTAAGGTCTTGAAGTTTTGAGATGCTTGGAACACGGTTATTTCCCAGCGGCCTCGCCGGATAAACCTGAACGCATCCTTTACCAAGGTGGGATAAACACACACCTAGAGCCTTTCTTAGAAGTTTTCAATATTCTTTGTTGAATCGAGTCGTACCGCCCAGATTAGCTTGGACTCGGCCGCAATCACGGAGATCTTGCCAGCTATCATTTTGATCCATCGGCTCCGATACACAACCAGAAACATCGTCTTGATTTTACGGCCATGATGTCTTCCGTATTCTGAAGCGTACTCCCCAGGCACGCTACATTGATTTCCTTGATACCAACCAAAGATGAGCGAACGCGCTCGGGTTTTAGAAGGAGAAAGCAAAATGAGGACTGTGAATACGTCCCCCAACGCCATGAAGTCTGTTAATTCTATTCTTCTCGTGGGAGCTTTAATGATCGTGGCGGCTGTTTTGGCCGCGCCTGTCTATTCTGTAAATTCGGGTTCATTGCAAATCGGTTCCTCACGGGCGAAAGTTAGCTCAAAGCCGTCCTCAAATGCGAGCCAGCTCAATTTACTCTCTGCCTCCGATAGCTTAGCGCGTCGCCCCTCATCAACCCTTGGTTCACTTTTGGCAGTTCCTGGCCCGCTTCAGGAAACCATAGCGACGTTCGCGGCCGATTGCGAGACTCCCAAGGTTTCCTTCACTTTGGGAGAGACAGTTTGTGCGGTCACTAACGGTGTCGACCTGAACTTTCCAGGAGGCCGTTGGGTTCACTGGTTAAGGCCCAACACTACTATCGCGCATGGTGGTAGCGGAATTACAGATATTACGACGAATCCGCAAAGCTTCTCCTTCGTTCCGGATGCCGTTGGTGCATGGAAGGCTACAATAGCAGAAACAGGTGATGATTCTCAGACCCCGGCAGTTTTTACGGTGACCGGGAATCCGCCTCTTGCGACGTATCAGTCCAATTGCCTCCTGGCGCAGGACAGCTTTACCGTTGGCGATACGGTCTGCGCGAAGGCTGACGCTAATTTCTCCGGCACACGGTATATCTATTGGGTAGATTCTCAGGGAGCGGCGGTCCAGACGGACGCGATCACCTCGACGAGCCCCAGTGCCACCCGCGTAATGACCGAAGCTGGAAACTGGAGCGTATACCTCTCGGATGGGGACGGGCTGTTAGCTCGAGCGGAGTTTTCAGTTAGCGATCCACAAGATCCAAAAGTGGATCTCTCAGTTGTGAAATATAACAAGAGCGGGGATCTGACCACGGGCAATCCGGTTTCCTATGCGATCCTCGTCACGAACAACGGCCCTGATTCCGCCAGCACCGTGCAACTGACCGACGCGGTTCCGACGGACCTTGCCTACGTATCATCAAGCCAGGACTCGGGCCCGATATTCACTCGCACGCAGGAAAGTCCTACGACGACCTGGGAGATTGCCGCACTCGCGCCTGGCGCCACGGCCACGTTTACCGTCACCTATACGGTGAACGGTGCCGCCGGTACAAATATCTCCAACACTGCTGTCATCACTAACGCGACGGAAGAGATTCATTCCCCAGATAACACCTCGACGACTTTCGACTCTGTCGTTAGTGGCGGAGGTTCACCAGATTGCAGTCTCGACTGCCCGAACGACATTGTTACTACGGCTACAACCCACGGGCAGAATGGGGGCGCCAATGTTACTTTCGCAGGTCCCGAGCCCGTCGGAAGCTGTGGAACGATAACCAATAGCCCCGCTTCTGGCTCGTTCTTCCCGATCGGAATTACCACAGTTACCAGCACATCTGCTACAGGCGGCGGTTTCTGCAGTTTCACCGTCACCGTAGTTGATACTGCTGCACCGACAATCACCTGCCCATCGAACATTTCGGTAACCGCGAACTCTGGACAGGGTCAGGCCTTTGTGCCGGATCCGAACGGCAACTCGTCTAACGTGGGCTCGCCGATGGCAACGGGCGACGAACCGTTAGAGGTTACGGGTAGTAGGGAAGATGGCGATGGATTAACGACTGCGTATCCCATTGGGGTTACGGATATCACCTGGATCGCTACAGATCCTTCTGGTCGCCAAGCCACATGTACACAGACCATAACCGTGCTCCCGAATCAGCTTTTGACCATCAGCTGCCCGGCAAATAAGACCGCCAACTCCCCAACGGGTTGCGATCCGGCCACGGTCAATCCCGGAACGCCTTCGTCAAGTTCGCAGACGGCGACCATACTCGGAAGGCGAAGCGACAATCTGGCATACAGCAACACCGCAGAGTTTAATGATCCCTATCCGATTGGGACCACGACCATAGAGTGGACCGCTAACGACACGGATGGTCAGTCAGCGTCATGCACGCAGACCGTTACCGTTACGGGCACGGACACTACACCTCCTACACTGAACGTGCCGCCGAATGTATCGGCTACGACCAGCTCCTGCACCGCGACATTGGATGACGAGTTGGGTGTAGCAACGGCCGAAGATGAGTGTGGAACAGTAAACATCACGCGAAGCGGTGTTCCAACCTTCTCGTGTCCGACGCCAGGGAATCCGAACCGACAATGTGAGAGCTTCGTCTTCCCGACTGGAACAACGATTATCACGTATACGGCGACAAATTCTTCCGGACTTTCGAGCACGGGACAACAGACTGTCACGGTGACGGAAGATCCGGCAGTTAATCCAACCGTAACCGCTCCTGGAGACGTTACGCTCTACACAGGTCCGGGTGCGACGTCGTGTGGCGTCACGGTCACTGATCTTAACGCCACTCTGGGCACAGCAACAGCAAACGACAACTGTCCCGGTGTTACGGTGACCAGGGATGTATCTAACGGCCATGTGTTCCCGCTTGGCAATACCACCGTCACCTACACGGCGACGGATAGGAGCGGCAATACGGCAGTCGACCAGCAAGTCGTTACCGTGGTTGACAACACTACTCCTGTCGTTACCGCTCCGGCAGCTGTTACGCTTTACACCGGCCCAGGCGCGACCGCGTGCGGCGTAACCGTCACGGATCTTGACGGCACCTTCGGCACGGGATCGGCCACGGATAATTGTCCTGGTGTAGGAGCCGTATCACGCAGCGGAGTACCTTCCGGAAATAACTTCCCGGTAGGAACCACGACGCTCACGTATTCGGCCACCGATGCAAACGGCAACACCGGATCGGCAACGCAAGTCGTTACGGTGGTTGACAACACCGTTCCCGTCGTTACCGCTCCGGCAGCTGTTACGCTTTACACCGGACCAGGCGCGACCGCGTGCGGCGTTAACGTCGCCAACCTTGATGCAACGCTTGGCACCGGCTCAGCCACTGACAACTGTCCTGGTGTCGGAGCCGTATCACGCAGCGGAGTACCTTCCGGAAATAACTTCCCGGTAGGAACCACGACGCTCACGTATTCGGCCACCGATGCACACGGCAACACCGGATCGGCAACGCAAGTCGTTACCGTTATCGACAATACCCAACCAGTAATCAGTTGTCCGTCGAATATCACCATCGAGTCGACCTGCCCGACAGGCGCGATAGGTACGTACTCGACGCCAACGGCAACAGATAATTGCGGGGTGCAATCCGTGGATCGTAACGCCGGGTCGCTAGCCAGCGGGTCAGTTTTCCCGATTGGTACAAGCACGGTGACTCATACTGCAACCGACGTACATGGCAACACGTCGTCGTGCAGCTTTACGGTAACGGTGCTTACGCCACAGGCCGTCGTTCAGAACCTGATAGACAGCGTCACAGCTTCTTCGCTGACAGGGCCACAGAAGAACGGCTTACTGTCGAAGTTGAACGCCGCTCTGTCCGCGATAAATAGCGGCCAGCAGAATCAGGCGTGTGCCAAGCTGAGCGACTTCGTAAATAGCGTCGGCAACCTGATTAGCCACGGAGATATCTCGGCAGCCCAGGGTAACTCGTGGATTAATTCAGCCAACAACGTCCGGAACACCATTGGCTGTACCAACTTGCCGTGCAGTTGAAGATGAATGTCGGCGGGCGCTATTTAACCCTATGCGCCCGCCGGCAACCGGCTATTATTTTGAAAACGAATTCCCAAGCTCTTGAGCCGAGATTCGACTTTCAGAACTTTCTGAAAAGAAACTCAGAGGGATTTCAGAGAACTTTAAAGACGCCGCGTTCTTCGTGAAGGTAAGCTTCATCGCGGTATAGAAAGAGTCGCAGCCGTCGGAAATGAAGGGCTCGAAACCTAATGGCTTTGCTCTTCCGATGAGATCGCTGCTCAGTTCGAAAAAACATATGTATATCTGTCAACAAATGGGAAGACTCAGTGCAACAGTGACCGGAAGGGATCCGTATTCTACTGGTGCCGTCCCCACAACCTTAAACGTAAGAAGGAGACTCCAAATGAACAAGTGTCGTTTCACTTTAACGGCCCTAGCAATTATGGCATTCACCCTGATGGTATCTTCCGCTGCGCAAGCCCAAGCAACTCGCACCTGGGTTTCCGGCGTCGGCGACGACGTCAATCCATGCAGCCGCACGGCTCCCTGTAAGACTTATGCCGGCGCGATCTCAAAGACTGCCAAGGACGGCGAAATCAGCACGCTTGATCCG